>VAPR01000183.1_pt1 | contig 44911 bp, 34 predicted proteins | sample 3380701 | NCBI WGS metagenome assembly VAPR01 (sample SAMN11536904, study PRJNA540576) | hot springs metagenome | isolation source: hot spring wet sediment | place: Spain: Lobios | collected 2014-01
CGCCGAGGGACCCGACATTGAGGATGATGAACACAACTTCTCGGCACTCAACTTCCCGCCCGACCACCCCGCCCGGGATATGCAGGATACCTTCTTCATCACGCCGGACCGGCAAATCCTATTGCGAACCCATACCTCGCCAGTTCAAATTCGCCTCATGCGCGCGCTGCGCCCACCGATTCGGGCAATTGTGCCCGGGCGCGTCTACCGCAATGAGGAAATCAATCCGCGGTCCCTGGCAGAATTCCACCAAGTAGAGGGACTCGTCGTTGACCGCTCTACCAGCTTTGCTGAACTGAAGGGGACGCTCGTTGCCTTTGCCCGGCAGATGTACGGAGCGCAGACCGAATACCGGTTCCGCCCCTCGTTTTTCCCGTTCACCGAGCCCAGCGCTGAGATGGATATTCGCTGCTTCCTCTGCCGCGGGGCGGGCTGCCGCGTCTGCAAAGGCACGGGCTGGCTGGAAATCTGTGGCTGTGGAATGGTCCACCCGGCTGTCCTGCGCAACGGCGGAATTGACCCCGAAGAGTACGTCGGCTTCGCCTTCGGCATGGGCATTGAGCGCATTGCTATGTTGCGGCTGGGCTTGGATGATATCCGGCTCCTCTACGAGAACGACTTGCGCGTCCTGCGCCAGTTCCGATGAGCTTCCTGTTGCGTGCTACGGGATTGGTGAAGTCCTACTCGCGCCGAGCACACCACGATACACCTGCACTCCGCGGGGTTTCCCTGCAGGTTGAACAGGGTGAATTCCTTGCCGTCGTTGGTCCCTCGGGCGCTGGGAAGAGCACGTTGCTCCATCTGCTGGGGGCGCTGGATACTCCCAATGCCGGCACAATTGAACTGATTGTGGATGGGCGCCGCTACGTCTACGCAGAGCTCCGCTCTGAAGAGCTGGCATGGCTGCGGAACCGGGCTATCGGCTTCGTCTTCCAGGCGTACCATCTCTTGCCCGAACTGACGGCACTGGAGAATGTGCTTCTGCCGGCGCTGATTGCCGGAGTGCCGTGGCAGCAAGCACGGCGCCGGGCATTGGAGCTGCTGGAGCAGGTTGGGCTGGGACACCGCGTGCAGCACTTTCCGGCAGAGCTCTCCGGTGGTGAGCAACAGCGGGTTGCCGTTGCCCGTGCTCTCATCAATCGCCCGGTCTTGCTCCTGGCAGATGAGCCCACAGGTAGCTTAGATTCGGTCAATGCTCGCACCGTCCTCCGCCTGCTCGGGGAGCTTCGCGCAGAGGTCGGTAGTGCCCTCATACTGGCAACGCATAGTGCTGAGGTAGCCGCGGCTGCTGACCGGAGAATTCACCTACGCGACGGGGTGCTCGTGGACGCAGCACACGAAGCGGTCTAAACCACATAGTAGGCTTCCGGCGTCAAAGGCAACTGCACTTGTGCTACACAAGCGGACGGTACGAATGCTGCGCTCTCTGGTTCTGGTCGTTTCGTTCCTTGTGGGAAGCTCTCTGCTGGGGATAGCACAGACACCATCTTCCAGCATCGTGCTCCGCGGACGCATCGTTGATGCCCAGCAGCGGCAGCCCGTCCCTGGAACCACGGTCCTGGTGTTTGCTCTACCGGACACTACGCAGCGGTGGGGAGCTGTAGCGAACCCGCGTGGGGAGTTCCACGTTCAGCTACCCCAGCCGGGTCGGTACCGGCTTCGCATCTCCGCTATTGGCTATAAGCCGGTAGAGCGTGTGGTGGCGGTTCGCGCTGAGCTCAATCTCGGGGAGATCCCGTTAGAGGCTTCGGCTGTGCAGGCTGGCGAGGTAACGGTTGAGGCTGTCCAGGAGCGGGCAACCGTCAAGGAGGACACCGTGGAGTACAGGGCATCTGCCTACAAAGTCAATCCCGACGCAACGGCTGAGGATATCGTCCGCAAGCTTCCCGGCGTGACGGTTCAAGGGGGACAGATTCAGGCTCATGGTGAGACGGTCCAGCGCGTGCTCGTGGATGGGCGAGAGTTCTTCGGGCAAGACCCCATCGCTGTCCTCCGGAACTTGCCCGCCGATGTTGTTCAGTCTGTGCAAATCTTTGACCGCGAGAGTGACCAAGCGCGGCTAACCGGCATCCGGGATCCCAGCTCAACGGAGCGCACCATCAACATCATCACGAATCCCACGATGCGCACTGGGCAGTTCGGTCGCCTCTACGGCGGCTATGGAAGCAACACGCGCTACCAGGCAGGCGGAACGCTCAATTTCTTCCGTGATACGCTGCGCATCTCCGTTGTCGGGCTCAGCAACAACATCAACCAGCAGAACTTTGCGCTGGATGATATCCTGGGCATTGTCAACTTCGCAGGGCAGCAAGCCCCCGGCGGAGGACCTCCACCGACGGTTATGCGCATGCTGTTTCAGGGTGGGCGTCTTCCGGGACCACCGCCAGGAACGCGGGGCGGTCCGCGCGGACCCTTTGCTCAGATCGGCACCTTCTTTGTGCCCGAGCAGAGCGGGATCAACACCACGCATGCTCTGGGAGCCATGTACTCTAACCGCTGGGGAGCGTGGCTGGATGTTACGGGAAGCTACTTTTTCAACACACTGCTCAACACGGCCGATGCCGTCACGTACCGCCGCTACTTCAGCAGCGATAGTCTCGGCACGCTCTCCAGTGAGCAGAGCCACTCCGAAGGGACCCTTGGGACACACCGGCTCAACGTGCGGATGGAGATTGCACCCGATACGGCAACCTCATTGCTCGTTGTGCCACGGCTGACCTTCCAGCCCTCAGAGAGCACGCCCATGAGCTGGACAACCGTGACAGAGGGGACAACGGACACGCTCTCCCGAAGCCACACAGCAACGACAACAACGGGCCGCATCCTGCAGAGCTCAGCCCAGCTCCTCTTCGTGCGCCGTTTTGCCCCTGGGCGCTCTCTCTCGCTGGAGCTGGAGGGTGAATACAACCCGCAACGCCGGCAAACGCGGCAGACAAGCTGGCTTGCTGGATTCCAACCGCAGCCGTGGGATTCGTCCTACACCCAGCGCCTGCTCTCCACCCAATCCTCGGGTGCGCTGACCCTTACGGCAACCTATTCCGAACCCTTGGATAGCCTCAACATCCTCCAGCTCCGCTATGTGCCAAGCTGGGATTGGAGTACTGCCCGACAGGAGGCGTGGAGTGTAGACTCTGCGGGCAACGATGCTGCGCTATTGGAGCGGCTAACTGCTGACCTGCAGCGGCGTGCCATGGAGCACCGCATAGGAGTGGCGTATCTGTACCAATCCCGCTCTTTCCAGTGGAATGCACGGCTGGACTACTCTTGGCAGCAGTTCTGGGCAGAGCAGACACGCGGAACGCCGTGGTCTATAGAGCGCCGCTTTACGTACTGGTTCCCCTTCCTCATGGTAGAGTATCGCCCCTCGCGCCTGAGCTCCCTGCGGGCAGTCTACCGTACATCTGTTACGCTCCCTTCGGCGACCCAGTTGCAGGTGGCTGTAGACAACAGCAACCCCATGGCGCTTGTGACGGGGAATCCCGAACTGCGTCCCGGCTATACGCACATGTTCTTTGCCCGCTACAACATGGCCAATCCTCGCTCTGGTGGACTCTTCTTTGCGATGCTCCGCCTGATGTACGGGGTCAATTACATCACCACCTCTACGCTCATCGCCCAGCGTGATACGGCAATCGGCGGAGTTCCTCTGCCGAAAGGAGGGCAGTACACAGTGCCCATCAACATGGACGGCTACTGGAATGGACGCACCTTCTGGGTCGTTGGGTTCCCAGCACCCTGGCTGCGCAGCACCCTTACCCTGAACCTGACGTTGGATTATTCCCGAATTCCGACGCAGGTCAACGGCGAGCGCGTCCGCACGGACTGGTACGCTCCGGCTGCTGGAATCTCGCTCAGCAGCAATTGGAGCGAGCGAGTAGATTTCACGCTGTCGTACAACCTCACGTACAACCGCATTCAAACAACGAGCACTACCGGCAACAGCCGATATGTGCAGCACGCGCTTGCTGCTGACGCTACGCTCATGCCCGGCTCGTGGGTTTTCGCAACGCAACTGCGGCTGACCAAATACAACGGCTTGGGCGATGAGCTAGACAAGCCGATTGCACTCTGGAATCTCGGCATTGGCTATCGCTTCCTGGAGAACAACGCGGCGGAAGTCCGATTGGTTGTCACCGATGCGCTCAACCAGAACAAGGGTATCAGCCGCACGGTGACGGGGCAGTACGTTGAGGATACCACCACGCGAGTGTTGGGCCGATACGCAATGCTGCTCTTCAGCTACCGCATCCGCAATTTCGCGCTGTAGCCAACCTGGTTTGCTGACAAGGAGCGGTGGGGAGGAGGTATCATGAGCGCATCCGTACAGCAGTTGTCCGAAGAGGAGTTTGAGCAGTTACGCACGAACGGCATCAAGGTCAACTACTGGGCGGTGTGCCATCGCAAAGTGTGGCTCTACGCAAAGGGACTGCGGATGGAGCCACTCTCCGAACGGGTTGCCTTAGGGCGCCTTCTCCACGAGCGTGCTTATCCGGGCACCGCACGCCGGGAAGTTCTCCTGGACGAGCTCATCCGCATAGACCTTCTGGAGGCAGAGGGGAGGCTGCTGGAGGTGAAGTATTCCCGGAAGTTGGTTGAAGCCGCGCGGCTGCAGGTTGCCTACTATTTGCTCTACCTCCGCTGGATGGGTGCGGGTGAAATCGTCGGAGAGCTGCGTTTCCCAAAGGAGCGGCGCCGAGAGGAGGTGCGCTTGACTGCCGAACTGGAGGCTCAGGTACGCGATGCCCTGCGGGGAATTCAGGAGATTGAACAACTACCCGAACCGCCCAGGGCCGAGTACATGCCGCTGTGCCGTGTCTGTGCTTACTGCGAGCTGTGCTGGGGCTAACGGCGCAAGAGCTCCTCTCGGTGGAGGAGGCGGAGCAGGACCTCGTCGATGCCGTGTTCAGTAGCGGGGCGGGAGGTCACCCAATCGGCTTGGCTGCGGAGTTCGGCTACGGCATCTGCCATAGCGACGCGGAAGCCGCAGACGGCAAACAGGGGTAAGTCGTTTCGGTAATCGCCGATAGCAAGGCAGGCGCGGCGAGGAAGCCCCAGGCGCTGCTGGAGTGCCCGGGCAGCTGTGCCTTTGTGAGCCTCTCGGAGGCGGATTTCCACCAACGTCGTACCGGGATGGCTCACCGATTCCACTACAGCAATGGTCACGCGGCGGCGTAGCCGAGCAGGGAGCTTTTCGACTGCGCGCACGAAGCCTAAGCTGTGGTGCTGGCTCCCGCTGAGGCAGAAGAGCACAGCGGGCTGCTGCAAGAAATCCGCAATCAAGCGGCCGTGCTGGCGGGCAAGCGCGGGGTCGTCTAAGTACGAGGGAATGTGAACAGCGGTCGTGTGGACAATGCCCTCAGGGGTAAACACAGCATAGTGCACGCTGTAGTGGCTGGCAAGCTCCAGCAACGCTTGCAGCAGCTCTTGGGGGAAGGTAGCTGCGAAGTGGAGCGAGCCATCGGGCGCATGGAGAAGGGCCCCATCCAGCGAGATAATCCAAGCCGGGAGTTCTGCCCGACGTGCTAGCTCAGCAAGGCTTGGATAAGGGCGGGCGCTGGCAAAGGCAAGGTGGAATCCACACTGAGCAAGCTCACGGAGCAGCTTCGCCGTTGATGCTGGCAGGTGTTCGCTGCCTGCCACGAGAGTGCCATCAACATCGCTGATGAGGAGGCGAAGCTCACGCACATGTGGTCGGAACAGCCGACGCCAGAAGCGATGCAGCATCGGGATGCTCTGCGGTACTGCTGCCTGTTACTTATCCTTCCAGGCTCCCCGTAAAGCGCGGCGGGCGCTTTTCAAGGAATGCTCGCACACCTTCAGCGTAGTCTGGTGTTTCGCCGGCGCGCTGCTGGTATTCCGCCTCCAGCTCCAGCATGTCCTCCAACGGTGTGGCAAGCGCACGGTTGAGCAGCTCCTTGACGTACCCGTACGTGCGCGTAGGACCCTGGGCGTAGAGCTGGGCGAAGCGCTCTACGGCAGCAGGAAATGCTTCAGGGGAGACCACCAGGTTGACCAAGCCCAGCCGCAGCGCTTCATCGGCGGAGATGGGCTTGTTGAGAGTGGCGAACTCGAACGCGCGTGCGTACCCAAGGGAGCGAACGTAGAAGAAACTGGAGCCAGAGTCGGGCACCAAAGCGATGCCAATAAAGGCTTCCACAAACCGTGCGGCACTGCTCATGATGCGGAAGTCCGTTGCCAGCGCCAACGCTAGGCCAGCACCAGCAGCAACCCCGTTGATAGCCCCGATGACCGGCTTCGGTATGCTCCGCAGTGCCCGAATAATTGGGTTATACCGCTGCCGAAGCACGTCGCGGAAGAAGGTCGTCTGCCCAGCGGGTACTTCCTTCAGGTCCTGCCCTGAGCAGAAGGCTTTCCCAGCCCCGGTGAGAACTACACAGCGGACACTGCTATCCTGCTCAGCAGCGCGGAGGGCTGCCAAGAGCTCGTGTCCCATCTGAGCGTTGACAGCGTTGTATGCCTCTGGACGGTTGAGGGTAATCGTAGCCACACCGTCGCTACACTGGTAGAGGAGCGTGTGGAATTCCATTGCCAGAGCGCCTGTGCCGTGAGACTACCGTCCTTGCCACTGTGGCGGACGCTTTTCCTGGAAGGCACGCATCCCTTCTTTCTGGTCGGCTGTTGAGAAGAGCAGGTAGAAGTTCTTGCGCTCAAACTCCAGGCCGATGTCCAGCGGGGTATTGAGTGCCTTCAGGACTGCTTCTTTGGCGAGGCGGACTGCTATCGGGGGTTTCGAGGCGATGAGCGAAGCCAGAGCGAAGGCCTCGTCCAAGTAGACTTCAACTGGGACGACGCGGTTGACCAGTCCGAGCCGATGGGCTTCGTGGGCGGAGAGGAAGCGCCCTGTTAGCACCAGCTCCATTGCCATTGCTTTGCCGATCGTGCGCGTAAGGCGCTGGGTGCCTCCAGCGCCGGGCATGACGCCGATGTTGATCTCCGGCTGACCAAATTGCGCTGTCTCGCTGGCGACAATTATATCGCAGAGCATTGCCAGCTCGCAGCCTCCGCCCAACGCATAGCCACTGACTGCGGCGATGAGAGGCTTCTTCAGAGCACTGATGCGTTCCCATTTGCGGAACTGGTCGCGCAGGAGCATTTCAATGCTGTCAGCCCCTGCCATTTCATCAATATCAGCGCCTGCGGCAAAGGCACGCTCGTTACCGTGGAGAACCATGCAGCGGATGTCGGGGTCGGCATCGTAGGCTTCCAGAGCAGTGATGAGCTCCTCCATGAGCTGGAGGCTGAGGGCATTGAGCTTTTCGGGACGGTTGAGCTGAACGACGCCAACGCGGGGATCCTTCTCGTACCGGTAGGGGCGGATGCACGTATACGTTCCCATGCTCAAAGCACACGGCGCATCGTGAGACGGCACAAAATTACCGCCTCTCGCCGCTTACGCTACCGAATGTGGGGATGCGTCTTTGGCACAGGTTGCACACAGGGTGAGGAGAGAATGTGGCGAGTCGGTGTGTGGAGCATAGTGGCCAGCGCGGTGCTCTGGGGGCAGCAGAAGTTACTCATCCCCATGGACCTTACGCAAACGAACCACCTCCGGGCATACGGTGTTGCTTACTGGAACCTGCAGCAGGGGCGATGGGTGGACTGGCTGCTCAACTACCGAGGGGGCTCCTTCCTTATGGACTACGTCCCGGAGCTGGTGGTGGAATGCCGTGCGCGTGGGGTTTCGTTCGAGATCCTCTCAGCGGCACAGGCAGCCGAAATCTATGCCGAAGTGCAGCGACCCGATGTCAACATGGATGTCGTTCGGCTGGAGCGAGCCCCGCGGCTTGCCGTCTACGTTATGCCAACTGCCAAACCGTGGGACGATGCCGTCCAACTGGTCTTAGACTATGCCCAAATTCCCTACGACAAAGTCTGGGATGAAGAGGTGCTGGCAGGCAAGCTCAAGGACTACGACTGGCTGCACCTCCACCACGAAGACTTCACCGGACAGTACGGCAAGTTCTGGGCTGCTTTCGCCCACACGCCGTGGTATCAGCAGCAGGTTGCCCTCCAGGAAGCAACAGCGCGCAAGCTGGGCTTCCGGAAGGTGTCCGAGCTGAAGAAGGCGGTCGTGGAGAAAATCCGGGAGTACGTCCTCAACGGTGGGTTTATGTTCGCCATGTGCAGTGCAACGGATACCTACGATATCGCCCTGGCGGCTCACGATGTGGATATCTGCGCGGAGATGTTCGACGGCGACCCCGCAGACCCGGAGGCGAATAAGAAGCTGGATTTCTCCCGCACCTTTGCCTTCCAGAACTTCGTGCTGGAGATGAACCCGTACGTGTACGAGTTCTCCAACATTGACGTCGGACCGACAGGGTTAGCAGACCCCAGCTCGGATTACTTCACGCTGTTTGAGTTCTCTGCCAAGTACGACCCCGTGCCGACAATGCTGACGCAGTGCCACGTCAACGTGATCCACGGGTTCTTGGGGCAGACGACAGCGTTCCGGGAAGAGCTCCTGAAGCCGTCGGTGGTCATTCTGGCAAAGCGTGAAGGCACAAACGAGGTCAAGTACATCTACGGTGCAGTGGGGCGGGGAATGTTTGCCTGGTATGGCGGGCACGACCCAGAAGACTACCAGCATGCAGTCGGCGACCCACCAACGGATTTATCCCAGTACCCGAACTCGCCCGGGTATCGGCTGATTTTGAACAACGTGCTCTTCCCTGCGGCGCGCAAGAAGAAGCTCAAGACCTAAGAGCTTTCAAAGCGGCTGACGCTATGGATACCGCGGATTTTCCGCAGTTTTTCCATGATGCGCTCTAAGTGCTCGGTGTTGCGGACATAGAGGGTGAAGATGCCCTCGAAGGTGCCGCCGTAGCTGTCAATGTTGACGCTTCGGATATTCGTGCGGTCGCAGGAGACGATGGCTTTCGTGATGTTGTGGAGCATACCTGGGCGGTCATCGCCCGTAATCCGCAGGGCTGCCAGGAACTGTTCTTCTCCCACGTTCCCCCAGCGGAGCTGGACTAAGCGTGGATGGTTTGACTGGAGCATGTCCTGGACATTTTTGCACGTGCGGCGGTGAACGCGGATGCCACTGCCGAGAGTGATGATGCCGACGATCTCATCACCCGGAATTGGGTTGCAGCAACGGGCATAGGAGTAGAGCAGTGGTGTCCCATCTGCTGGCATTCCCACGAGCTCAATCCCGGTGCTGTGCTGCCGGGCAATTTCCGCAACGTGTTCCGGGGTTGGAAGGGAGGAGCCCTCTGCTGCCTCAGTAGCGGAGCGGTTGTGGCGCTGCAGCACTTCAATGACCAGCTCGGGCGAAATCGCTCCTGTCCCCAGAGCGTAGAAGAGAGCGGAGCGGTTTTCGTATTTGAGTGCGTGTGCCACGCGGTCCAGCTCCTCGTCGCGGAGCGTCAGGTGGAGCTTGCGCAGGCGTTTCTCCAGGAGCTGCTGTCCTTCCTGCTGGGCAAGGCGTTTCTGCTCGTTGAGGTAACGCCGGATGTAGGATTTCGCTTTGTGCGTGACCACAATCTGTTCCCAGTCCCGGCTGGGGGCTTGGTGCTTGGAGGTGAGGATTTCTACCTGGTCACCTGTCTGCAGCTTGTAATCTAGCGGGACGATGCGCCCGTTGACTTTGGCACCGATGCAGTGGTGCCCAATTTCGGTGTGGATGGCGAAGGCAAAGTCCAAGGGGGTAGCTCCTTTGGGCAAGCGCTTGAGTTCGCCCTTGGGCGTGAAGACGTAGATTTCGTCCTGGTAGAGGTTCAGTCGGAAGCTTTCCAAGAGCTCTTCGGCAGCCTCTTCACGGGAGCGTTTTTCAAAGAGCTCGCGTACCCACTGAATCCATTCCTCCAGCTCAGGGTCGTCTTTCCAAGCAGGGATAGCACCCTGCTCGGCTTTGTAGCGGAAGTGGGCGGCAACACCGCGTTCGGCAATCTCGTGCATTGAGCGGGTGCGGATTTGGATTTCGACCGGCTTGCCCTCCGGGCCGATCACGGTAGTGTGCAGGGAGCGGTAGCCATTCTTCTTCGGGACAGCGATGAAGTCTTTGAAGCGCTCGGGGATGGGGGTGAACAACTGTGTGACGAGCCCATAGGCGAAGTAGCATTCGTTGCTGTCGTCGGTGTCCAGAATGATGCGGATGGCGAAGAGGTCGTAGATTTCCTCCAGCGGCTTGCCGCGGGAGACCATCTTGTGGTAGATGGAGTAGAGGTTTTTCGGACGCCCCGTGATCTCAAAGCGGAGCCCATGGGCACGCAGATGCTGTTCAATAGGCGTGATGACACGTTGGATGTAGGCTTCGCGCTCGGCGCGGGTTGCCTGCAGGGCTTGTGCCAAGGCGGTGTAGGCCTCGGGGTTGAGGACTTTGAAGGCTAAGTCTTCCAGCTCCCATTTGAGGTTTGCCAGACCTAGCCGGTGAGCAAAGGGGGCGTAGATTTCTAAGGTTTCTCGGGCAATGCGCTGCCGGCGCTCAGGAGGGAGCGCCTCAATCGTGCGCATGTTGTGGAGGCGGTCTGCCAGCTTGACCAGAATAGCGCGTACGTCGCGGATGAGCGAGAGCAGGAGCTTGCGGTAGGTTTCGGCTTCGGTGATGGTGCGGTTTTCGACGATATCGGCGATTTTGGTGACGCTGTCGACGATGTCAGCAATTGTGGACCCGAATTCGGCTTGGATGTCCTGCAGGGTGAAGTCGGTATCCTCAATGACGTCGTGGAGCAGAGCAGCAGCAACGGAGACATCGTCCAACGAGATTTCACGGGCAACGATGCGAGCAACCTCGACAGGGTGCGTGTAGTACGGTTCACCAGAGGCCCGGAGGCTTTCGCGATGAGCTTCTACGCAGAAGTGAAAGGCTCTGCGAATGAGGTGCTCATCGCAGCGCGGCAGGAATGCCCGGCAATCTGCTATGAGGCCCTCCAGCAGTGCCTCAGGAGCGAGGGACCGTGTGGCAAGGGATTGCAGCGCCATTGCTTAGGTTTGTCTGAAAGGTGCCGATACGCGTAACCGAACAGCGCAGCTGGCTGCTATGGCGTGGAAGGGACCCACACGAGTGCGGCGGTGGTATTTCCGCCACGGCGTTCCCCGTCGCTTCTACGAGGAACTGGCGGAAGAGGGATTGCTCTATGCGTTTCTGCAGGACCATTGTGCCCAGCTCTTGCAGGAAGACGAACGATTTCGGCAGGACATGTACGAGATTCTGCTGCGCTGCTCTCCAGAGCCTATCCCCGAGTTTGAGCGCGACCTCTTAGCCGAGCTGTGCGCTGCGCTGAGCTACTTCTTAGAGTACACGCGCCCATGGCGGGAAGCAAGGCGTTGAGTGTGGAGATTGCCGCCCTCTTCGATACAGTTCGGCAGCAGGCACATGCCTATGCTGAAGCCTTCAGCCGTGTCGAAGCACTCCTGGAGCAGTTGCAGCAGCAACGGGTTCATCTCCAGCAGGAAACGGAGCAGCTACGCCAGCAGGCTGAGACGGTGCTGGAACATCTCCGCAAGGAGGTGGAGGGGATTGTATCGTTCCTGACCCATCGGGCTGCTTCCGTATGGGAGTGCGCCCAGCGCTTGGAGCGCGTAGAGAGCGAAATCCAGCAGGTGCAGCACCTTCCAGAGCGTTTCGCCGAGCAAGTTGCTGAAGCACTGGCTCAGGCAGAAGTTCTCGTCCGCGGCACGGAGCAGAAAGTTGCCATTATCCTGCGAAACTTGCAGGAGGAGCTTCGGTACTGGGAGCAGCGAGTGGAGGCGGTCCATGTGCTGGCACAGCGCGAGACAGCCGAGCTCCGCCAGTGGCTGCAGAAGCTTGAGGAAGCATACGATCCGGCGCAGCTCCGACAACACGTGCTGCAAGCCGTGGAGAACCGTTTCCAACAGCTGGAGCAGCAGTTGACCGAACTGGCAACAGCACTGGTCCAACTGACCTCGCCAGTGGCAGAGCCTGCGCCTTTGCCGCCACAGCCGGCTGTGCCCGAGGAACTGACGCGAGAGCTCGCCACGGTGCGGCAGCGCCTGCGAGCGCTGGAACACCGTGCCGCACGGCTGCCAGCAGTCGTTGTGCTGGCGTGCGTTCTCAGCATTGCTCTTGCGGCCTTCCTGGCTGTACTGCTGGGCTAATACGAGTGCCGCGGAGCCTTCGTCTAAAGGCACGCCGCGAGAATCCGTCAAACAGTGACAGACAGGTTCGCAATGGACCGTCGCACGTTGTTTGCTGCCATCGCTCTCATTGGCGTTGGGATGGTGCTGGGGATTGTGTTGGTATCGCACGTCGGTTCGGGCAGCGCTCTCGGCTCGGTGGTAGCGCAATCTCGCCCGTCTGGGCAGATAGGGGCGCAGCAGCCCCCGATTCAATTGAGCGAGAGTGTCCGCCAGCTTAACCGAGTCTTCGTTGAGGTCGCCAATGCAGTCATGCCGTCGGTTGTCGGCATCCGAGTGCTGCGCGAAAGAGGCGGTGAAGGGGATAGCGATATCTTTGAGTTCTTCGGTCCCTTCCGCCGGTTCTTCGAGGAACGGCGTCAGGACGTACCTCCGCCCCAGCGGGCACAGGGTTCCGGTGTCATCGTGACGGAGGACGGCTACATCGTGACAAACAACCACGTGGTCGAGGGAGCCAAGGAAGAGGACATCCGCGTCATCACATACGATGGCAAAGAGTTTCGGGCAAAGCTCATCGGGCGCGATCCGCTGACCGACCTGGCGCTGCTCAAAATTGATGCCCGTGGGCTCAAGCCTGCCTACTTCGGTAAGGTTGATGACATCCAGGTTGGCGAATGGGTCATTGCGGTGGGGAATCCGCTCGGATTGCGCTCGACGGTAACAGCCGGTATCATCAGCGCCATTGGGCGGGGTGGGCTAGGTGTCATCGGCGGTGACCCATACGCTGTGGAGAATTTCATTCAAACAGATGCCGCCATCAATCCAGGCAACAGTGGTGGTGGACTCTTCACCTTGCAGGGGGCTCTCATCGGTATCAACACAGCGATTGCAACTACGACGGGCTTCTACCAAGGCTATGGCTTTGCCGTACCTGTTGACATTGTCCGCGCTGTGGTGGAAGACCTCATGGAAGATGGCAAGATAGACCGGGGCTACATCGGCGTGCAGATTCAGCCGGTGGATGATGTGACGGCAAAAGCTATCGGGCTTGACGCGCCCCGGGGAGCCATTGTTGCCAGTGTCCTCAAGGGAGGTGCAGCAGAGCGGGCAGGCATCAAAGAAGGCGATGTGATTCTGGAGTTTGATGGCATTCCGGTCAAGAGCCCGAACCATCTGCAGGGACTGGTGGCTACCCGCCGTGCGGGGCAGAGTGTGCGGCTGACGATTTGGCGCGATGGGAAAAAGCTGGAGAAGACGGTAACGCTGCGCCCGCGGGAAGAGGGTGCGACGACAGCGCGGGTCAGCGATTCCGGAGAGCGTGGGGAAGAGCAGGGTTCAGCCGCACGCTCGGTCGATTTGGAGAAACTTGGGCTTGCTGTAGCTCCACTATCGTCGCAACTGCGGGACCAGTTGGAGGTAGAGGCAGGAGTTGAGGTGACGCGGGTAACCCCCTACAGCCACGCCTGGGAGCGGGGACTGCGGCGCGGCGATGTGATCACACACGTTGGCAATACTCCTGTCCGCTCCGTCTCGGAGTTCCGCCGGCTGTTAGGACAGTACAAGCCGGGAGATGCAGTGCTCCTCCGCGTTGTTTCTGCCGGTCCCAATGGCGACGTTGTGCGGCGTCTGGTGGCCATTGAGATTCCCTCGTAAGCTGGAGCGCTGAGCTACAGTGGGGTGAAGCGGGCGGTAAAGAAGCGCAGGACGGGCGGTTCGTAGACCATGCGCAGACCGCGCAGGTGCTCTCGGCGGCGCCAAACAGCGCGGAGCCCCTCGACGACAGCTTCCATGTGGGCGGAGGTGTACACGCGGCGAGGCAGTGTGAGGCGTACCAGCTCCAGTGCCGGGTATCGGTGGCGACCTGTATGGTTCTGGGGGATACATCGCTCTGCGGCTTCTTGGTTGTTTGGGGGCACGGGCAAAACTACCCGTGCTGCGGCAGCGCGTCCAGTGACAGAGCTCAGCCACAGAGCTGAGGTTCAGCTATGGTGTAGAAAGGGGAGCAGCTTCTTGCCACGACAGCGCCAACTGTCCGCAAGCAGCGTCAATGTCTATGCCGCTGGAAGAGCGCACCATGACGGGAATCCCGTGCGAGCGGAGCCGTTCGCGGAACGCATGGATGCGCTCCGGGGGGCTGGGACGGAGCGTGGCAGCAATTCCGGTGGGATGCACGAAGTCAATGGGGTGGAAAGGAATGAGGTTGACTTTCGCCTGCGGTGTTGCGCGGACGAATCGGGCGAGTGCATCGGCATCGGCTGCTGAGTCGTTGAGCTTATCGAAGAGGATGTACTCGTACGTGACCGGGCGGCGGGTCTGCCGAACGTAGTATCGGGCTGCTTCCTGCAGCTCGGGCAGTGGATAGCGCCGAGCAATTGGCATGAGTTGCTCGCGGAGCTGCTGGTCGGTGGTGTGCAGCGAGATTGCCAGCTTGATGCGGATGCCGGAGTCTGCCAGACGGTACATTTCGGGAACTACCCCAGCCGTGGACAGCGTGATGCGCCGGGGCGAGAGAAGCCCAGCGTGAGGATCGGTCCAAATCTGAACTGCCCGGATAACAGCCTCTGTGTTCAACAAGGGCTCTCCCATTCCCATGAAGACGACGTTCGTGATGCGCAGACCGGTGAGGCGCTGGGCACACAGCAATTGGTCAACCAGCTCGGCGGTGTTGAGGTTGCGCCGCAGGCGGAGTCGCGCAGTGGCGCAGAAGGCGCATCCCAATGGACAACCGACCTGGGTAGAGACGCACAGTGTCAAGCGTCGCAGCCGTCCGTCGGCATCTTCTGCGGGAATCAGCACTGATTCAATAGCTGCACCGTCCGGCAGTGTGAAGAGGAACTTCACCGTTCCGTCCCGTTCCGACCGTTGCCAGCGCTTGCAGGAGAGCGTCTGCAGTGTGCAGTGTTCTGCCAGCCGCTGTCGGAGGGTTTTTGGCAGATTGCTCATGGCGGCGAAATCTTCCACGCCTTTGCCGTAGAGCCATTCCATGACTTGGTGGGCGCGGTAGCGAGGCTCACCCCACTGCTGGAACAACTGTTCCAGCTCGGTGCGGGTGAAGCCTTTCAGGTGGAGCTTGCCATCCAGCTCCAGCGGTAGCGTTCGCATGGTTCCAGTGCGGCGAGCAGTGGATGCCCGCTCTTCAGACGCCCTCCTCCTGCACTTCTTCGCTTGCGACGTTTGCCTGCTGGGAGACGTCTACGAAGACCAGGCGATTGAGCTTCTTGTCGAAGCGGACACGGATGTGGGCACCCTCTTTGATGGTGCCCTTGAGGATTTCCTCCGCCAACGGGTCTTCCAGATACCGCTGGAGTGCACGGCGCAGGGGACGGGCGCCAAACTTTTCGTCGTAGCCTTTGTCTACGAGGAACTCTCGGGCGGACTTGGTGAGCTCCAGCGTCATGTGCTGGACCTCCAACCGCTTGAGCAAGCGCTGTAGCTGGATGTCGATGATGCGTGAGATATGCTCCCGCTTGAGCGGTCGGAAGATGATGAACTCGTCGACGCGGTTGAGGAATTCCGGATTGAAGAGGCGGCGCACGGCTTCTTCAATTGTGCTGCGCAGGGTCTCGTAGTCATCCGCTTCGGGGTTCGCAGTGAAGCCAATGCGGCCACCGGCTTTGATATCGCGAGTGCCCACGTTGCTGGTCATGATGATGATGGTGTTCTTGAAGTCCACCCGGCGTCCGAGCCCGTCGGTCAGGATGCCGTCATCGAGGACTTGGAGCAGGACGTTGAAGACATCGGGGTGCGCCTTTTCAATTTCGTCCAGCAGGATGATGCTGTATGGCTTGCGGCGGACCTTTTCGGTGAGCTGTCCGCCCTCTTCGTAGCCGACGTATCCCGGTGGGGCGCCGATGAGGCGGGAGACGGAGTGCTTCTCCATGTACTCGCTCATGTCAATGCGGATGAGGGCGTCCTCTGTGTCGAAGAGGCAGCGGGCAAGCGCTTTTGCTAGCTCGGTTTTGCCGACACCGGTGGGACCCAAGAACATAAACGAGCCGATTGGGCGGTTGGGGTCTTTCAGTCCTGCTCGTGCCCGGCGGATTGCCCGCACGAGGTGTTCAATCGCTTCATCTTGCCCGACGACATGCTTTTTGAGCTCCTCCTCCAGGTTGAGGAGCTTCTGCTGCTCGCTTTCGGCAACTTTGTTGACCGGGATGCCAGTCATCATCGCCACAACTTCAGCAACGTCCTCTTCGGTCACGGGATAGACCGCCTCAGCGGAGCGGAGCTCCCATTCCTCTTTGAGAGCTTCCAGCTCGGCCTGGAGCTTCTTTTCCAGGTCGCGTAGCCGAGCGGCTTCTTCAAAGTTCTGCATCCGCACGACCTGGTTCTTCTCGCGCCGGATTTGCTCAATGCGCTCTTCCAGATCGGTGATTTCCTTCGGCACAGTGAGGTGTGCCAGGTGCACTCGGGCACCAGCTTCGTCCATGACGTCAATGGCTTTGTCGGGGAGGTAGCGGTCGGTAATGTAGCGCTCCGCCAGCCGGACACAGGCGCGGATAGCTTCTTCGGTGTAGACCACGCCATGGTGGGCTTCGTAGCGGTCCTTGATGCTCATCAGGATGTGGAAGGTCTCCTCAGGGCTGGGCGGGTCGATGAGGATTTTCTGGAAGCGCCGCTCCAGCGCGCCGTCTTTCTCAATGTACTGCCGGTATTCGTCCAGGGTTGTCGCGCCGATGCACTGGATTTCTCCACGAGCTAAGGCGGGCTTGAACATGTTGGAGGCATCCAGCGAGCCAGAGGCTCCGCCGGCACCGACCAAGGTGTGGAGCTCGTCGATGAAGAGAATGACGTCGCGGGCTTTCTCCAGTTCGTTCAAGATAGCCTTGACGCGCTCTTCAAACTGCCCGCGGTACTTTGTGCCAGCAACCAGGGCTGCTAAGTCCAGCGTCACAATACGCTTGTCCAGAAGCACGCGCGGAACCTTTCGCTCCACAATTCGGAGCGCCAACCCCTCCACGATGGCTGTCTTGCCGACACCGGGTTCCCCGATGAGGACGGGATTGTTCTTTTTCCGGCGTGAGAGCACTTGGGCGACGCGCTCAATCTCCTTTTCCCGCCCGATGACGGGATCCAGCTTGCCCTCCATGGCAAGCTTCGTAAGGTCGCGTCCGAAGTTGTCCAGCACTGGGGTCTTGACGCGCTCTACCGTGCGGGCACGGCCACTCCGCTCGGTGCCGCGTGGTGTGCTGGGACGTCCGCTGAGGATGTTCTGCAGCTCCTGGCGAGCAGCCTCGTAAGTGACATTGAAGTGCGCCAGAATCTGGGCAGCAATCGTATCGCCTTCCCGCAGCAGGGCCAGCAAGAGGTGTTCTGTGCCGATGAGGTCGGACTTCAAAGAGCGCGCCTCCAAGTAGCTTAGCTTGAGGACGCGCTCGGCCTGCTTTGTTAGCGGGATGTTGCCGATGGTGAGCGTCCCACCGTAGGTGCGCACGTTATCCTCAATTGCGCGCTGTAATCGGATGAGGTCTACCCCGAGATTCCGGAGGATACGGATTGCCATTCCGCCGCCTTCACGCAAGATTGCCAGCAGGAGATGCTCCGTGCCGATGTAGTCGTGCCCCAGCCGGAGCGCCTCCTCGCGGCTGAGTCTGATGACCTCCTGCATCCGCTGCGAGAAGTTGCCTTCCATGGGCGTCTCAGCGTTGTATGGTAACTGGGACAAGCTCTGTGCTCGTGCGTTGGGACGCAGCAGAATTGCGCTTTATTGCAGTGCTTTCCCGCTGCATGGGTTGGCGTGTGCTGCGGTAGTTTTGTACTCGTTCCGTTGCTTTATGTTTCGGCAGTTGCGGGTGAAGGTTGAACGATGCAGAGTCTCAGCAGCGAGCGGGCGCAGGAGCTTCTGGAAGGCTGTCGCGGCCGGCGTGTTGCCGTCATCGGTGATGTCATGGTAGACCGCTACTTCTGGGGTAGCGTGCGGCGGATTTCCCCCGAAGCCCCTGTGCCAGTTGTGGATTTTGAGCGGGAGGAAGTCCGCCTGGGCGGAGCGGCGAATGTGGCTCATAACCTCCACACGTTGGGGCTCCGGCCGCTCCTGATTGGTGTTATCGGCGAGGATGCTGCTGGCGAGGTCATGGTGGAGCTGGCGCGGCAGCTGGGCTTTGAAACTGCTGGGCTTATCCGGGATGCCAGCCGCCCAACAACGGAGAAAATCCGCATCCTGGGCAATCGGCAGCATCTGCTCCGCGTAGACCGCGAAGTCTGCACACCAGTCAACAGCACGGTGACCGCTCGGGTGCTCCAGCTCTTGCAGGATGCCGACGATGTAGAGGCGCTCATCTTTGAGGACTACAACAAGGGCATGTTGACCCCGGAGCTCATCAGCTCTGTTACTGCGCTCATGCGGCAGCGCGGGATCCCCGTGCTGGTCGATCCGAAGCAGGAGAACTTTTTCGCCTACGTCGGGGTAACGCTCTTCAAGCCCAATCGGCGAGAAGCTGAGTACGCCCTGCGCATGGCTCTCAAGACAGCGGAGGAAGTCCGTCAGGCAGCGCAGACTTTGCAGGAGCGTCTGCAGTGTGAAGCGGTGCTCATCACGCTGGGCGAGGACGGGATGTTTCTGTGGGAAGCGGGCGGGCAGCAGACCTCTATTCCAGCGCGTGCGCGCCATGTTGCCGATGTCTCAGGCGCGGGGGATACGGTCATCGCAACAGTTGCGGCTGCACTGGTGGCAGGGGCGAACTTCCGGGAAGCTGCAGCGCTGGCAAACTTCGCAGCTGGGGTCGTCTGCGCTGAACCAGGGGTGGTGCCCATCGAGCCCGAGGCATTGCTGGAGGCTGTTCTGCAGAGCGGGCTTCCGTGATGGTTGTTGAGCGTCGGCTCTTGGCTGCTCTCTGCCATCAGCTCCGCCATGGAGGCAAGCGCATAGTGTTCACCAACGGCTGCTTCGATGTGCTCCACCTTGGGCATGTGCGCTACCTGGAGCAGGCACGCCGGCTCGGTGATATCCTGGTTGTCGGGGTGAACACTGATGCATCCGTGCGGCGGCTCAAAGGCCAGAAGCGTCCGCTCCGCTCCGAACAGGAGCGCGCAGCGATGGTAGCGGCACTGAAGCCGGTGGATTTTGTCACGCTCTTTGACGAAGACACCCCGGAAGCCCTCATTGCGGAGCTCCAACCGCATGTGCTGGTCAAGGGTGGGGATTACACGCCCGACCGCATCGCTGGGGCAGACTTAGTGCGCTCGTGGGGTGGAGAGGTGGTCGTTGTACCGTATGTGCCCGGGTACTCGACGACAGCTCTGGTTGAGGAGATTCTGCGCCGCTACGGTGCGCTGTAGCGTTGGCGTCTGGGGATAAACCACTGCTCGCCGAGGCTTACCGTAAAGGTCAGCCGCCCGAAGAGCTCTCGTAGCAATCCGGCTGAGCGCTCGCCGCGAATGCCGACCTGAGAGGCAATATCCAGCACAGCTGTACGCCCAAGCGGTAGACTCAGCCCGGTTGCTACGGCGTATTCGGTAATGCTGCGCTGGTGGACGCGGTAGTAGAGGCGCTGCCAGCTCAAACCGGCGGACAGTCCCAGTTGCTGCCAGTACGAACGCCCACCTCCCGGCTGCAGTGCCCGGTGAACACCGGCTGAGAGCCGTATCAATGGCTGGAAGCTGACCCCTTCTGGCTGCCGGTAGGTGAATGCACGAAAGTCGCTGTACAGCACTTCTGCCACCGCGCTCAGACGCCCCCTGGAGTGCGAGATACCGGCTGCAACGAAAGCTGGTATCTGCCAGCGGAAGCGGCGCTCGAGCAGGCTGTCGCCAAACGTGTGGGCAAAGGAGTAGCGCCAGACCTGCTGTGACGAGACAGTTACCGGCGAACTGACAGCCGCTGCCAGCAGCCATCCTGGGGATGGTCTGTACCACACTCCAAGGTTTGCGCCGAAGCCAGAGAGCCAATCTGTGACCGTGAGCGTGTCGGGTGCGGACCATTGGTCAGCAAGCACGGTGGCGCGCTCTGTGCGGAACAGCCCAAAATGGTAGCGCAGAGCTACTCCAACGCCTAGCGAGGGCAGCGGCTGTGTCGCGACCCCGAGGTGCAAGAGGCTTATCCCACCTGTGGAGAGCACCCGGTAGCTCCCCTGCAGTGTGTCGTCGGGCAGCGGAACCGTGAGTGGTATGCCGGCAAATGCATTGGTGGAGCTGAAGGGATAGAACCCGAAGCTGGCACTCCAACCGCGGGTTGTGTCAATTGCGAAGAGGAGCAACAGCCCCTCAACCGTGCCGTTGTTCTGGGCGCGGGTACCGGCTGCACCGGTGATAGAGTGCTGATTGAAGCGGTACCCACCTTGCAAACGGGTTGAGCGGGCAAAGGTCCACAAGGCAGGATTGACCGTGCTGATACCATACGCCGAGGGCAGAGCAACGGCAATCGAGGCGACACCGTCGTAAAGCGCACCCACACTTGGTCGGAGGTCTCCAGCGCCGAAGACAGAATAGTTCGACCCTCCCTGTGCATGGAGGAGCGTGTAGCCCCCGAGGATGCCCAATACGAGGTACCACATTATGGCGTCTTGCGGACCGAGTAGACAACGAGCAGTTTTGGGGTACCTGCGCCGGTGCGTTTCAGCGTGAGTCTGTCCAGATGTCCGTAGAGCTCGTTAGCGGGCAGGCTCACGGTAAGGGTACCGACCCGATTCCGGCGGAACCAGTATTCCAGGATAGGCGCTACGTTCTTGCTTACGTACGTACCGCTGCCAGCATCGTAAGTGGCCGTTGCTGTCAGCCATGAGGGGGCGCCGGAGTCAGCAGGCGTTATCACCAGCACGCGGGAGCGTTCGCGATTGCCGGTCCAGCAGGCGGTTGTGTCCAGAGGGAGGCGAAGCTCTGCACGGTGAATCGCAGCAAGTGGTGGCAGAGCATCGAGCCGAACGTGCAGTTGGGCTCGGTACTGAATGCCTGGCTGGATGACCAGAAACTGGCTGGTGTCCGCGGCTGATGGGGAGAGGAAGCTGCCTGCGTACCCGGCGGTCAGACGCAGAGTGTCAACAGCATCAGCGCTTCGGCGGTAGAGCACTTCCAGGGTTGGTGCTGGGCGCTCCACCTGCCCGATTGCCTGTGTAGAAAAAGCCCGCAGAGCCGTTGCCGTGGGCTCGGGGATGAGGGCTATGCCGTAAATCTGCGTGCGCAAGCTGCTATCGGCCTGGAAGCGGAGCCACTCGGCGATGAGCTCTCGCCCAGCATCGGTGAGCGATAGGCGGAGCGGCTCGGCGGTGTCCCGGAGGGGAATCGGCGTATCCCAGCGTCCCAGCTCCGTTGGGTCTACCACTCCGGCATCACCAGCGGCGAAGAGGCTATCCCATGTGGCTTTGGGACCCCATAGGCGCAGGACCTTAGCGACGCGGAACGGGATTGTGGTGGCACCGCTTGTGGTGTCACCCAATGCGTAGCGCTCCGGGGTCAGGATAAGGGTAGCGCTGACGATTGCTTCTGGGCTTATCCATGCGAGGGTGTCCGGGATGTCGGTGAAGCGAAGCAGGATGCGGGCTTCCAGGTCGCGGAAGCGTCCAAGGTAGAGGATGCCGGCGTTGAAGATGGGCTGCTGGATACGCTCGGTCAGCGCTGCGGTGATGAGTGGAGCGTCGTCGGAGCTCAGCACGACAAGCTGTGCCGTATCAGGCAGGAATTCAGCTCCGACAGGCGAGGGGGCATCGTTGCAGCCCCAGCCCAGCCCCAGAGCCCCGAGACACCCTATCAGCAGTTGCAATCGTGCCCACGGTGACATGCCTTTTTCCGCCGCAGCGGGTGCAGTGACGGATGTGCAAAAATGCAGAATCAGCTCTGCCTGCGCCGTAGGCACGGCGTGGGTGCTTGTTCGTCTTTGTTTGCGTGTCCTTGCAGAGGCAAGCGATGGCAGGACCTATCGTGTTGTTGACCGATTACGGGCTGCAGGATACCTACGTCGGTGTCCTCAAGGGCGTTATTGCCCGCATTGCGCCAGAGGTGCCGGTGATCGACCTCGTGCACCACATCCGTCCGCAGCAGGTACGGCAAGGAGCCTATGCCCTCTGGATTGCAGAGCCGTACTTTCCGGATGGCTCTATCTTCGTGGCGGTCGTTGACCCAGGAGTGGGCACGGAACGGCGGGCGGTGGCTGTTGAAATCAACCGCAAGCTCTTTGTTGCTCCGGACAATGGATTGCTCAGCTTTCTGCAGCAGCGGTACGGTGTCGAACGGGCGGTGGTGTTGGAGAATCCGGCGTATCGGCTACCGCGGGTGAGCTCAACGTTTCACGGGCGTGACATCTTCGCTCCAGCAGCAGCATACTTGGCACAGGGCGTCCGATTGGAGCAATTGGGCATGCCCATAGACCCGCGGAGCCTCGTGCAGCTCCCGCCGCCACGCTGTGAGTACCAAGACGGAGTCTGGTTGGGCGAAATCTTGCACATTGACCGTTTCGGCAATCTCATCACATCCCTGCCGGCAGAGCGGTTGCAGATTGGCACAACGCCGCAGGAGCGCTCGCGCTGGCGTGTGGCTGTCAAGTCACGAATTGTCGCAGGCATCAGCACCACCTTTGCCGACGTTGCCGAAGGCGAATTCTGTGCTTACGTTGGAAGTGACGGCTTGCTGGAGCTGGCACGCCGGAATGGCAACGCAGCAATTGCCTTGGAGGTCAACATTGGCGAGACTGTACGGGCATGGCGTGTGTGAAGTCCACGGAGGAGGGGCACTCTTCGTCTTGTGCCTTCCATCCGGTGGCTCTGGGGTGACAGAATGCCGAGCGGACCGATTGCCTTTGCAGCAGCGCTGCTGGGGATAGTGGGGCTGGTAGCACTGCAGGTTCCTGGATGGCGGTGGCTGTGGCACCAGAGCTCGCCGCTGGGACGAGCTATCCTGGGCATTGCGGTGGTAAGCGGGCATGTGCCATTTGTGTACTGGTTGCTGCTGTACAAGGCAGTGCCCGTAGAGCTACCTTCGGGCTGGTGGCAGGCAGCATGGCTCTGGGGCATTGGGGTCGCGTTGAGTGGCATCGGCTTGAGTCTCTGGGGGATGCTGCATGCTGCTGGAGCACGTGCTCGGCGTGTACGGACGCTGCCGCTTGCCGGACAGCAGAGACGGCAGTTTCTGCGAGTTGCTGTGCTCGGGAGTGTGGCATTTGTCGCCTCCTCACACCTTCTGGCGCGAACGCAGCGTCGGCAGGGCAATGTGGAGTTCGTAGAGCTTCCCCTCCGCGGGCTGCCGCCGGAGTTAGATGGGCTCACCATCGGGGTTCTCAGCGATATTCACTCCGGACCTTTCATGCAGCGGGAGCAGATGGAACGCTACCGGCGTGAACTGGAGGAGCTGGGCTGCGACCTCATCGTGCTACCTGGCGATTTCATCATCAACCGCACTGCGGAAATCTACCCAGTTGTGGAAGCCTTCGGCGGGCTGACGGCTCCGCTGGGTGTCTTCGCCATCACGGGGAACCACGACTACTTCTCCGGCGAGGTAGAGCGTATCTGCGCTGAGCTGGAGCATGCTGGCATCCGGCTGCTGCGTAATGATGCTGTTCAACTGCGCCGTCATGGAGCTTCCTTCACGCTGGCGGGCATTGACGACTTCTACGCCCGCGCGCTGCCTGACTATGTGGAACAGGGCTCCGATCCCGACGGCGTGCTGTCCCAATGGGAGTGCCTCTTGCGGAACGCACCCATGCCGCGGATTGTACTCTGCCACCGACCGTACTACTTCGAGCAACTGGCGCTGTTGGGCGCTGAGGCGGTCATCGCTGGGCACACGCACGGTGGGCAAATTGTCGTGGCGGAATTCGGACGTTTTGCACTGACACCGGCAGCTCTGGTCTCACCGTACATTGCAGGGGTCTACCGCTCTTCGTTCAACCCGACTACGTGGATGTATGTCACGCGGGGCATTGGCACCGTGGGCATCCCAATTCGGCTCAATGCCCCGCCGGAGATTACCCATATTCGGCTTGTAGCAGCAACGGGAGGGTAACAGAGTTGGTCTCGGCAGAGCTTGTACCTATGCTGGCGGCGGCTCGCGACCTCCTCTGCCAGAGCCGCTCAGTTGTGTTGACAACTCACGTGCATCCCGATGGCGATGGCATTGGTTCTGCGCTGGCTCTCTGGCACTATCTGCGGGCGCAAGGGAAGGAGCCGCGCGTGGTGCTCCACAGCCCTGTGCCAGCACCGTTGCGCTTCCTGCCAGGTGCTGAGTACATTGCCAGTTATCGTGCCGAAGAACACGAGGCTCTGATAGCTACTGCGGACCTTGTCGTGGTTGTAGACACCAGCGAGGAGCGCCGTCTGGGTGCTGTCGGCAACGCCCTTGCCCAGTCGTCGGCACGGAGACTAGTCGTAGACCACCACCTTGTGCCGCAGATTCGGGCGGATGTCTTCGTTGTCGATCCCAAGGCCTGCGCAACGGGCGAGCTCGTCTGGCAACTGCTCAGCTTTATGGGGGGACCCTATCGCCGCCGGGAGATAGCCCTTGCGCTCTACACGGCTATCATGACCGATACGGGTAGCTTCGCCTACTCCAACATGTCTGCTGAGGTCCATCGGCTGGTAGCTGAGCTGGTGGAGCTGGGAGTGGATATCCCGGCTGTGCATGAGCACGTGTTTCATTCATGGTCGCTGCAACGGATGCGGTTGCTGGGGGAGGCATTAGCCACGATGGAGCTCTACCACGGCGGGCAGATATGCCTGATGGTGATTCCGCGGGAAGCCTTCATTCGGACGGGCGCGGCGGAAGAGGATATCGAAGGCTTTGCACAGTACACGCTCTCCGTTCAGGGAGTGCGAATTGGGCTCTTAGTTGTTGAGCTGCCAGTTGAGGGGGGCATCAAAGTGTCGTTCCGCTCGCGGGCGGGGGTATCCGTTCACGAGTTAGCAGCGGAATTCGGGGGCGGAGGGCACGAGCATGCTGCCGGTGCTCGGCTCCAAGGGGTAGAGCTGCGAGAGCTCTGTCATCGTTTGGTCACACAGGCAGCGGCGTACTTAGCTACTGTGCCTTCGTAGCTCGGGCAAGAAAGAGCGTATCCGGGTGATAGCCTCATCCACCGTATCTGTGTCCAAGCAGAGGGGTGGGCGGAAGCGGATTGAGCGTTCACCGCAAGGCAGCAAGAGCATACCGTGTTGAAACGCTAAGCGCCGGAAGTGCTGTCGCACGGTGTCGTTGGGCAAGTCAAAGGCGCAGAAAAGCCCGCGTCCCCGCACGTTGCTGATGAGCTCGGGGAACTCTTCCTGGAGCTCCTGGAGCCGCTGTTGGAGGTACGCACCGACCCGCTGTACGTTGTCAAGCAGCTTCTCCTGGTGGATGATCTCCAAGTACCGGGTTGCCCGCAGCATATCTACCAGGTTCCCGCCCCAGGTGGAGTTGATCCGACCGGGAACGTGGAACACGTTCTCCGGCTCAGAATCCACCCGCTCGGTGACGAAGATGCCGCAGACTTGCATTTTCTTGCCGAACACGAGGATATCAGGGGTGACACCCAGCTGCTCATGTGCCCACATCGTGCCTGTCAGGCCTACACCGGTTTGAACTTCATCGAAGATGAGCAGGGCGTCGTTCTCATCGGCTAACTGGCGGAGAGTGCGGAGGAATTCCGGACGGAAATGGTTGTCGCCTCCCTCGCCCTGGATAGGCTCGATGATGATGGCGGCGATATCATCACGATGCTCAACGAAGGCACGCTTGATTTGCTCTACTGCTTGCTGCTCCTCACGGATGACCTGTTCCAACACCTCCTCTGTGACAGGGAAGCGGAGGGCGGGATTGTGGATGCGTGGCCAGGCAAACTTGGGAAAGTACATCGTCTTGATGGGGTCGGTGTTGGTCAGCGAGAGCGTATAGCCACTACGTCCGTGGAAAGCCCGACGGAAGTGAATTACCTGGTGTCCGCGCTCAAAAGCATAGCCCTTCCGGAAGTTCTGCCGCACTTTCCAGTCAAACGCCACCTTCAGGGCATTCTCTACAGCTAGGGCGCCACCTTCGATGAAGAAGGCGTAGCGGAAAGCAGGGGGCACTGCCAAGGCAAAGAGAGTTTTGACAAAGGTCGCGTAGACTTCGGTGTAGAGGTCTGAGTTAGATGGCTTATTCAGGGCAGTGAGAAGGAGCTTGCGGAGGAAGCCGGGCTCGAAGAGCTTCGGGTGGTTGAAGCCCAGCGGCATTGAGGCGAAGCAGGTGAAGAGGTCCAGATACGCTTGTCCAGAGCGGGCGTCAACAATGGTGGGAGTAACACTCCGCTCCAGGTCTACCACCAAATCAAAGCCGTCAACCAGAATATGTTGCCGTAGCACAGCCAATACCTCTTCGGGACGTACGCCGAACATTGGCTCGTAGGCGGCGCTGTCCGGGGAGAGCGCTGCATGTAGGAGTGGGTTGAGCGTTTCCGGCATAGGCACAGAACAGGTGTGCGTTGACATGACCCTGCAGTAGCAACGAAGCAGGAGCCTCTTTTCGTGTCCATGACGGTGCCGGGCGAAACGATGGAAACACCGTATATTGCGTGTCCGTACGACAGTAGTGCCACAAACGGCAGGTCATTCTGCGATGACGTCGGCAGTAGCAAAGCACGCACGTACTGTTCGCGCAGGCGTGGTACATTACCTCCTCTTCGGCGTGCTGTTCGTGGGGACAACATGGCTGTTCCACAGCTTGCTTCTGCCCCGGATTGTGGAGTACTTCTTCGTTACGCAGTTCAAGCCGGTGACAGGCAAGCCGTTGGTGAACTTCCGCGGGGTCTACGCAACACCTTCCGCCGAAGGGGAAAAGTTCGCTGGCATGGAGGTGCGCAAGGAGTACATCAACCGGGAGTACATCTTTGACTTCACGAACAAGCCGCGCAACGAGAAAGAACACGGCTACACCAAAGCCGCTGGTGAGTGGCTGGCAAAAGCCCCGAAGCTAGGCGAAGACCCGATTATTCTGGAGCCCTTTGGCTTCATCATCCTCTCGCTGGACATTGGCTTCCTGGTGGCTGTGCTCCTGACCCTGATTCTCCCTCCCTCGATTGGTCTGCTCTCGGCAAAGGTAGAGGAGGCAATTGAGGAGACAAAGGCGAAGGTCCGCATCCAGACGGGCTTCAGCGAGGAGGTCATCAACATCTTGGTCATGCGGGATGAAGAGCTCCAACAGTTGGATTGGGAAACGCTGGAGCGGGTCTTCCGCTATGTGTGGGAGCGGACGATGCCAGAAGAGCAAGCCGGCACGACCAAATACCCGCTGCGCTTTGAAGAGGCATTCACGCCCGAGGTTGACCCTGTACGCTTCCGGCGGGAGATTCTGGACAACCGTATCCGGGAGTACTTCTCCGACTTCGTTGCTAAGGAAATTGTGGACACGCGGGCAGCTCAGTACTGGCGGCAGAATCGGCTGCGGATTGGCAAAGCACTGCGCCTGTACATGAGCCATCACTTTGCCGAGAAGTACTCCAACGCGGTGACAGGTTTAGCTTACGGCGGAGCTGCTCTCCTGATTATCGCTATCGGCATCCGTGGTTTGAAGTTCATTCCCGCGACTCGCCCGACGCTGATTCTATTCGCCATCTTCCTGGAGTTCTCCATGCTGACTCTGCTGGCGTTTACGCTCTTCTACACCGAGGCAGAGGAGCGGGTGGACAAGATGCTCAAGAAGATGGAAGATGCTGCTCGTGGGCAGTTAGAAACGCTGGAGCAGCAGTCGCGCGATATCCATCGCTTGGCGGAAGCGTTGGAGGGCGGAACAACAGAGCTTATCCGTAAGCGGGTTGAGCAGGCGATTACCGAGTATTTGACCTCTGACGACAGCGTGCGCCGCATGATCGCCGAGGAGATTAGCCGGAAGATCCTCATCGGCATTCGGGAGGCTGTGGAAGAGCGGGCGAACGCGAACAAGTCGTAGTTGGTTCGGTACAAAGCAGAGCGGGGTTGGGGTGCAGACCTCAACCCCGCTTTTTTCGTCATGACGTGCCGCATGTGGCGGCAGATGCTCATAGGGGTAGGGTTTCTCGGCAGCGTGCTTGCTGCCAAGGTGGCAGAGGCATCGGTGCAACGCTTCTTGGCGCCCGAAGGGGTCGAGTTGCTCTACCGTTTTGAGCACGCAGAGGTGAAGGTGCTGCCGTGCGGCAAAGCGGTGGCATTCCTCTACGAGCCCGCGGCAGCATTTGTCCCGGATTCTACCGCCGGAGCTGCTGAGTGTATAACCCTTCTGATGGCTATTCCTCCGGGCAGCGAATTGCCAACGTTGCAGTGGAAAGTGCAGCGGTGGCGTCAGTGGGAGCATTCTACGTTGGCCAGGGTTGGGGAGATAGTCGCAGGCTGTGATACCACTACGGCGGGGAGGCTGCTGCCGGCGGTGGAGCTCCAACCGATTGGGGTATGGCGCGGGATACCGCTGGCTGTGCTCCGCGTGTGTCCGTGGGAGTATGAGCCCGAACAGCACCGTGTGCGTCTGTGGGCGGAGCTCTCTATCCGGATACGGTATCCGCAGCCAGTAACGCCGGCAGAGGTAGAGGAGAGCTGGGGTGTTGTTGACCGTGTTTTCGCTCAGCTTCTGCTCAATGCCGAGCACGCTGCAGCGTTTCGCCGACACGGCGATGTGCACGCGGTGCGTGGAGAACCGTTCCGCTTGAGCGGACCGGCGGTTCGGTTGACGACAACACAGGATGGCATTGCTGCTGTTGCTCTGCGCGATGTGCTGCGGCAGGTGCCCGAGTGGCGCGGCGCCTCTGTGCAGCGTCTCCGCCTGCTCTGGCGTGGGATGTCCGTTCCTGTGCTGCTTCGGGATACGGATGGCGTGCTGGATGAGTCCGATACGCTCATCTTCTTCGGACGGCGCCCTGCAGGCGATACAACGTGGCTGGATTTCTACACGGCGGAAGAACCTTTCCTGCTGCTGTTAGGCGATAGCGCGGGAGCGCCCCGCTTTGTGCCTTTCCCAACTGGTACAGGTCAGCAGCAGGCTACGATACTCCCAACGCTTGTCCACTGGGAGCGTGACCGCACGTATGTCTACGGTGCCAATGCTGATTTCATGCGCTTCCGCACAGAGACAGCCCCCGGTGAAGGCTGGTACTGGGCAACGCTGACACCACGGAGTGGTGCTGATCGGTGGCAGGATTCCCTCCAGCTGCCAACCGGTGATACCCTTGAGCTGCGCTTTGCAGGCTATGCGTTCAATAGTCTGCCGTCGTGTTCCCCGGAGCACCGGCTGCGCTTTGTGCTCAACGGTGATACGATAGGTACCCTGCAGGCAAGCGGCTGGGGAGAGCTCCGGTGGTCTGCTCGGGTAGCTCCCGAGCGATGGTCGGCGGGATGGAATCGGTTCGTCGTGCAGTCGGTGCCGGCTGATACAGCGGTAACATGTTTGGTAGCTGAGCAAGGGGTGGATGCATGGGAGGTGTTCGCGCGTCCATACCCGGTGGCGCTTGCAGGGCAATGGCATGCGCGAGTTGCTGCCGGGGACACGGGAGCTGAGCTTACCATTCACGGCTTCGGAGCAGCTCGAGTTGTGCTTGTGGACACGCTGCGGCAGCGCGCAGCCATTCTGGAGGGACAGCCGGAGCACGCTGCCCGCTTGACGGCACGGGCGGGCAGCCAGGCCTGGGTTGAAGCGTTCATCGGCGATAGCCTCGCCGCGCGCGTGACAGCATCGGGCGTCCTTCTGCTGTGGTGGCCACCACCACAGTACGAGCAGCACCAGCAGTGGCTACGTGCCGCGGAGCTGTACCAGGCTCTCCAACAACTGCCGGCGGGCACATACGTTGCCGGGGCTGCTACCGAAGCGATTCCCGACGCTGCTCTGGGACTCCTCCGCCAGTGGGGATTGCAGCATGGAGAGCAGACACACGAGGGAGCTGCATGGGTGTGGGCAACGCGTGTTGGGGATTCGGCGCTATCCCGCGAACAGAGCGCTCCTGCTGGACAGTGGGCGCATCTGTTCTGGACAGCGCCGGGCAGTGGCAATCAGTACCGCGTCACTTTCTTTCTCCCCCCGGGTGATACGGCGGTGATCTACGTAGCTGACGAGCGGCGCTGGCAGTGGGCGCGGGTGGAGCGCGTGGAGCCGCCTTCTCTTGCAGACCCTGAGCCCCAGGCCGATGTCATCGTCGTTGCTCCGCCGAAGCTGCTGGCAGTAGCGCAACGGTGGGCGGACTTTCGCCGCCGGACCCACGGTGTGCGCAGCCGAATTGTGACCACAACGGACATTGCTGTTGCATTCGGCAATGGTCGGCTGACCCCGCATGTGCTCAAGGACTTTCTCCAGTATGCCTATGCCCGTTGGCAACCCCCGGCACCGCAGGTTGTTTTCCTGCTGGGCTCCGCTACGTGGGATGTCCGGGGCATTGTGGGCAGCGCAAAGCCTAATCTGGTGCCCAGCTACGGTGTCCCACCCAGCGACTATTGGTACACGCTGTTGGAGGGCGACGATTACGTTCCCGAGCTCATCATTGGCAGAATCCCTGCAGCCGATAGCGCTGAAGCCGCTGCGGTGATAGACAAGCTGGAAGCATGGGAGCGCAGCGCTGCGGACCTCTGGCGAAAACGCGCCTTACTCATCTTCGGCTTTGGCTTCACGAACACGATGGACACCTACTACGGCTGGCTCACTGGCGTGCTGGGCATGGAGCCGACAGTCATTCAGAAGGAGACCGCCGAGCCGGTCAGCAGCCGCTACGGTCCATACATCCGACAGCAACTCCAGGAGGGCGTTGGGTTGACAATCTACTTCGGGCATGGCGCCGAAGCGAACATGGAGGTGCAAGGTTGGGAGCCGCAGCGCCTGACCAACGCTGAGCGGTACGGTATCTTGATGACGCTCTCCTGCTCAATGGGCAACTTCACCGTGCCGTACACACGTGCATTCAACGAGCAGTACGTGGTTTCTCCTCAGCGGGGTATGGTTGCCGCGCTGGGTATGGCTGGCATCGGCTGGGATATCGTCGAGCGAACCGTAGAGCACTACTTCTTCCAAGCCCTGGTAGAAAGCCGCCTGCGAATGCTGGGACCTCTCTACGTAGCAGCCCGGCTACCATTGGTGCCGTTTGTCGCTCAAGACATCTACCGGGCAACGGTGCTGCAGCATACTCTGTTGGGCGATCCGCTCCTGCGCTTTCCCGTGGACACAGTGCCAGACTTTGCCGTAACGTCAGGGACAGGGCTATATCAGGACCAGGTGGCTCGTCCGGTCCAAGAAATCACCCGCGGTGATTCCCTCAGGCTGCGCTGTGTTGTCGGCAATCTCGGGACAGTGCCGCAGCAGCGATGGCGCATCCGCCTTGTACACGAGAGCGCGGGGGTGAGAGATACCCTCTGGGTGGACAGTCTCCCTCCCGTGCGCTGGCTTGCCGTGTGGGATACGCTGCTTCCGGTTCAATGGCTTGGGGTAGGGGAGCACCGTCTGACCGTACAGCTCAATCCAGATAGCCTCGTGCACGAGAGCGCGTGGGCGAACAATGAAGCTGTGCTGGACTACCGGGTTCTGGAGCGTCAAATGCTCCCCTTAGAGCCGATGCCCTTCTGGCACGTGCGTCCAGGGCAGTTGCGGGTGCGTGTCCTCAATCCGCTCGGGGCTGCAGGGAGCTTCCGCTACGAAGCAGAGCTATGGCGTGGGGAGAACCGGCTGGAGGTCGCCTCGGAGGCGCACCTTCGGCTGTGGGATGAGGTCGTCGAATGGCAGCCGCAGACGGTATTGCAGCCAAGGCAGCGCTATTGGTTCCGTATCCGAGCAGCACGGCTGGAGGATACCGTGTGGACGCAGTGGCTGGAAGTGCCTTTCTGGACAGACACCGTCTCCACCGACCGCTGGGTGCGCTGGCAACAGAGCGATAGTGCCGATTTCGCTGCGAACGAGCTGAAGGCGATGGAGGTCGTGCGTACCGAGCGTGGTGCCGCGGTGCGCCTACAACGCTGGCGTGCTACGGTGGAGGCGCTCTCAGACCCTGTGGGGAGCCGTGCTCTGCTTCGCTTCAACGGACGCACCTTCCTGGAGCTGGACCAGGAAGCAGGGATTGGAGCACTTGTGTTCGCGCTGACCGATACGCTCCCAAAGGTACGCTTCTACCGAACGGGCAGGGTTGGGCAGAGTGAAGATGCAGGCTACTTCCTCAGCCTATTGCGGGATTCCGTTCGGGTGGGGCAGTACGTGGCGTGGTCGCTTTCCGGCGATGGTCTCTGGCGCTTTTCGGCAGCGCAGTTGGATACGCTCCGTGTACTTCTGCGAGAGCGCTACGGGGCTGTGTTGGCCGATTCGCTGGCGCGCTCGGGAGTTGCGTACGCTATGGTGGGGCGTTACGGTGCGGCTCGGGGCAGTGCCGTGGAAGCGTTCCGGAGCCGCGACAGCATTGCAATGGTAGCACACATAGAGCAACCAATGCCGACTGGCTCGCTTGTGACCCCGTGGATTGGTCCAGCACGCCGGTTGGATACGGTTGTGCTCCATCTCCAGATGCCGCAGCAGTGGACGGTGACCGTCTACGGACGGCAGAGTCTTGAGGAGCCAACCGATGATGTGCTCGTGAGCACGCGCGGAGATACGGTGTTGGGGCTCTCGGGAGAGCGCTATACCTACATTCGGCTGCAGTTGGACGCGGACGCGTCGCCCGATACAGCAGAGCCGCTGCTGTACGGCATGACGGTTAGCTTTGAACCGCAGGGCGAGGTAGCGCTGCCATCTTCCGCTATCCAGCTACAACCCGCCCAGATAGGGGATTCTTTGCGAGTGCGGCTGCGTGTGGTCAACCGCGCGCTCCGAGCGGTAGCGTATCCGGTGACTGTACGCGTCGGGACTCGGAGTACAAGCCAAGAGGAACGGCAACGGCTGGAGCTGCTGGAAGCTCTTCCCCCGGATAGCGCTGCCGACTTCACGGTGCAGCTTTCCACCGCAGGCTGGCAGTCCGAAGGCATCTTCTGGGCTCAGGCGTATGCTGCCGGTGAACTCTACCGCTTCAACGATGCAGCGGAGGTTCCCTATCGGCTTGGCATGGATACAGTGCCACCATGGCTTCGGCTCTGGTGGCAGGATAGCACGGCACTGATTGCCCTGGAGTCAGGGTCGGCAGTTCCTCGGCAGCCCCGGCTATGGCTCTTGCTGGAGGATCAAGCCCCTGCACCGCTGACAACAGCCTCTGCCCTGCGGCTGTGGATTGAAGGGCAGCCGATGGATACCACGACCGCTCTTGCGTATCGCTTCTTCGGAAGCCTGGAGCTGGACTCTCTCCCTCCGGAGCTCCAGACGCCCACAGCGCGAGCTGCGCTGTTCTGTATTCCTCCCAAGCTCCCGTTGGGACGGATTCTGGTGTGGGCTCTGGGAGAAGATGCCGCAGGCTTGCGAGATACGCTGGTAGTGGAGCTGCGCGTTGTGGATCGCCCCACTCTGCGCTTCCTGCAGCAGTATCCGCAGCCTACGCGCGGTGCAACGACGGTCAGCTTCGTGTACGAAGGGTATACAGCGCACGAACGTGTGCGAGCGGAGGTCTTCTCCGTACTGGGTGAGCTGCTCTTTGCCACGGAGTTTCCCGTAACGGCAGGGGAGAACCGCTGGCAGTGGGATGGAGTCACGCGCGCAGGGGTTCCTGTAGCGCCTGGGGTATACTTCTGGCGTCTCTGGCTTCCCCGCATGGGACCTGCTGCCGGCATTGGGGGTACGGTCGTCGTTGTGCCCTAAAGGCTGCATCTCAACGTCTCTGCGCTGTGTGTCTTACGGAGTGGGGAATCCGATGGCTGAACTTGCCGTGGGCCAGCGCGAGCTCATCTCCATCACTGCCGCCGATGGACGGACCCATGAGGTTCCAAAAGGCATCACGGGGATGGAGCTTGTCTCGAAGCTCTTCCCCGAGGTAGCGTCGGAGGCTGTCGGTATTGAAGTCAACGGCGTCATCTACGACCTATCCCGCCCACTAACCGAGGATGCCGTCGTGCGGGTGTTGACAGTTGATGACCCCGAAGGGATGCAGATTTTCTGGCACTCATCGGCACACTTGATGGCCGAGGCATTGGAGGCGCTCTATCCGGGCATCAAGTTCGCCATTGGTCCGCCGATTGAGCAGGGCTTCTACTACGACGTAGACCCTCCCGAGGGAGTAACCATCACAGCAGAAGACCTTCCCCGCATTGAGGCACTGATGCGGGAACTTGCCCAGCGCGATGTACCCTTTGAGCGCATCGAGGTCTCCTGGGAAGATGCCGTGCGCTACTACCGCGAGCACTGGAATCCGTATAAGCTGGAGATTCTGGAGGAGCTCCGCGGGCAGCCGATCACGTTTTACCGGCAGGGCAATTTCGTAGACCTTTGCAAAGGCACGCACGTGCCCTCTACGGGGATGCTCCGCTATCCGAAGCTGCTGGGCGTTGCTGGGGCGTACTGGCGGGGTGATAGCCGCCGGAAGATGTTAACCCGCATTTACGGCATCTGCTTCCCGCGGCAGGAACAGTTGGAAGAGTTCCTACGCCTGCGGGAAGAAGCTGAACGGCGTGACCACCGCAAGATAGGACGCGAACTGGAGCTGTTCCTCTTGACCCCTGCTGTCGGTCCAGGGCTTCCGATCTGGTTGCCGAACGGGACGGTGCTGCGCCGCACTTTGGAGAACTTCCTCCGTCGGGAGCAGCTCAAGCGGGGCTACCAGGAGGTCATCACGCCGCACATCGGCAACCTTCAGCTCTACAAGACGTCGGGGCACTACCCCTACTACGCCGATTCCCAATTCCCCCCGATGACACTGGACGAGCAGGAGCAGTATCTCCTCAAGCCGATGAATTGCCCGCATCACCACCAAATCTATGCCTCCAAACCACGGAGCTACCGCGAGCTCCCGCTCCGGCTGGCAGAATTCGGCACAGTCTACCGCTACGAGCAGTCCGGTGAGCTCAACGGCTTGATCCGTGTCCGCGGCTTTACGCAAGATGACGCCCATATCTACTGCATGCCGGAGCAGCTCAAAGAGGAAATCAAGGCGGTTGTGGAGCTGACGCAGTATGTCTTCCGCATCTTCGGGATGCCCGTTGACGTGCGGCTGTCGTTCCGGGATGACAACGACGCGAAATACGGCGGCGACCGCGCCCTCTGGGAGCGGGCGCAGCGGGAGATTCAGGAAGTTGCCGACGAGTTAGGCTTGCGCTACCAGATTGGTCTGGGAGAAGCTGCCTTCTACGGTCCTAAGATTGACTTCATCGTCCGCGATGCCTTAGGGCGGCGGTGGCAGTTGGGGACGGTGCAAGTTGACTACGTCATGCCTGAGCGGTTCGGCCTGGAGTACATCGGTCCTGATGGGCAACCGCACCGCCCAGTCATTATCCATCGCGCGCCGTTTGGGTCGCTGGAGCGCTTCATCGGCATCTTGATTGAGCACTACGCTGGCAATTTCCCCTTCTGGTTGGCGCCGGTGCAGGCTATTGTGTTGCCTATCACGGATGCTCAGCACGCGGCAGCTCTGGAGCTTGCTGAGAACCTCCAGAATGCAGGCTACCGGGTGCAGACAGACCTGCGCTCGGAGCGCCTGCAGCGCAAGATTGCCGAGGCTGAAGCACGCAAGATTCCCTTCCTGCTCATCCTGGGGCGGAAGGAGCTGGAGACCGGCACAGTTTCCGTGCGTCGCCATGGCGCCGGCGATCAGGGAAGCCGAACGCTGGAAGAGCTCATGCGCTGGTTTGCTGAGCTGAACGTACCCGGGGCTGAAACCAAGCATGCATAGCCGACCGCACTGCTGGATCGCTGTGGCAGCACTCCTCTGTGCCTGTACTCACACTCCAAGCACTGCCCAGGGGTGGGGCTTTGAGCTGCGCACCGTTGCCCAGCAATTGCAAGTACCGTGGTCGCTCCTCTGGGGTCCAGATGGCTGGCTGTGGTGTACGGAGCGCCCGGGACGCATCAGCCGTATCCATCCCGAGACAGGACAGCAGCGTATTCTCTTGGCGAACATCCCTGGGCTCTACGCCTACAGTGAGACCGGGCTCTTAGGGATGGCGCTGCACCCACGGTTTGCTGACTCTCCCTACGTTGCCGTCGCGTATACGGTCTACTCCGGCTTCGTAGAGCTGCGCATTGTGCGCTACCGCTACGATGCGCTCCGAGACACGCTGGTAGAGCCGCAGACACTCCTGGCGGGCATCCGTGTTGGAAACATCCATGCGGGCTGCCGCTTTTTGAACCTTCCCGATGGGACACTGCTCCTGACCGTTGGCGAAGGTGGGATTCCGGCGCTGGCGCAAGACATTCAGCAGCTCAGCGGTAAAGTCTTGCGCATTGGCTGGGATGGTAGTGTCCCGCCGGATAATCCTCTGCCGGGAAGCCCTGTCTGGGCGTGGGGATTGCGCAATTCTCAAGGGTTAGCCCTGGGGCGTTCCGGGCTTATCTACGGTTCTGAGCACGGTGCCAATACCGACGATGAGATCAACCTGCTGCAGGCAGGGCGGAACTACGGCTGGCCTGCCGTAGAGGGCTTCTGTGATACCCCCGCTGAAACCCAGTTCTGCCAGGATTCCGCGGTTGTGGAGCCGCTCTACACCTGGACACCGACGGTTGCACCCTGTGGGTTGGCGTACTACGACTCTGCCTACACTCATCTGCCTCAGTTCCGCCATTCTCTGTTGCTGGCAACTCTGAAGGGGAGCACGCTGTACCAGCTCCAGCTTTCGGCAGACGGGCGGCGTATCGTAGGCGTTGTGCCCTACGCCTTGGGCTTGGGGCGCCTGCGAGATGTTCTGGTAACGCCGGAAGGACGTGTCTTCGTCTGCACCAGCAACCGAGATGGGCGTGGCTCGCCGCGGACGGGCGATGATCGCATCGTAGAGCTTGTGCCAGCAGGACAGCAGGTGGGCGGCACTGATGCGGAGAGCTTTCGGTTCGGGCAGTGGGGGCAGCGGCTGTGGGTGTCTTCGCAGATACCGGCTGTCGTTCGGCTGTATGACCTCTACGGGCGCCTCGTTGCCGAGGGCTCTGTCGGTGCCGGGCAACAGTGGTGGAGCCAGGAACTTATCCCCGGCTGGTACGGCATTGTGCTCATTACGCGCGAGCGCTCTCGGTGGTATGCCGTCGTGTTCTAAGCAGCACGGAACGAGCAGTTGCTGTAATTTTGTACGCCCACAGCGGGCCCGTAGCTCAGTTGGGAGAGCGCGTGAATGGCATTCACGAGGTCAGGGGTTCAAATCCCCTCGGGTCCACACGTGGGGCCGTAGCTCAGCTGGTTAGAGCGCCTGCCTGTCACGCAGGAGGACGCGAGTTCGAGTCTCGTCGGCCCCGCGCGGGCGCCACTCATCACCGAGTGGCGCCCTTTTGTATACGCTGCCCGAGCAGACGCCACGCTGTTGGGAGCAGAGCTGTAGCCGCCACCAGTTTGAGAAGGTCCCCGGGCACAAAGGGAAGCAAGCCAGCGGTGACGACAGCATCCCATCCCACGAAGCGAGCCAACCACGGCAGACCACAGGCGTAGATAGCCAGAGAGCCAATTCCCATAGCGGCAGCAGTTGTCGTAAGACGCCGGTCCCAGCCTCGTTCCGCTAACCAGCCAACAAGGAACGCTGCCAGCAGGAAGCCCCAGAGGTAGCCGCCTGTCGGACCCAGCAGCCAGACCCACCCAGCCTTTCCACTAGCAAAGACGGGCAATCCGGCTGCTCCTTCGCCGAGGTACAGCGCAACAGCGGCGCTCCCACGCCAGCGACCCAGCGCTGCTCCTATAAGCAGGACAGCGAAGGTTTGCCCTGTCAACGGCACCGGTGTCCACGGGAGTGGGAGAGCGACCTGGGCTGCCAAGGCAATCAGGACGCTGCCGAGCAGTGCCACTGCCCCGTCGTACAGCACGGACAGGCTCTGCCGGGCTGGACGCCAGAGATCAGCGTAGACAACCGTGTGCATGGCTGGCTCTGTGGCTGGTTACACTCAGGGTCCAGAGTGCCGGAGCGATAGAAGCGGACGTACACCCGCTCAATCGTTGCCAAGCCTTCGGAGATAGCAGCGTCGATGAGCGGCAGAAATGCCTCAACGCACTCAATGGTGTCCGGATTTCCACAACGGGTAAGTCCACGGAGAGCGGCTCCACGCGCGCGGTGTGGATCAGCTGTGCGCACCGAATCCCGCAGCCCCTGCTAAGCCGAATTGACCTGCCTGCCGTATGCTCGACTCCCATAGCGGCATCCCTTCGTATCGGTCGCGTTCGCCGGTTCCGTAGCAGGTGTTCTTCCGTGGGCAAGACCATGGTGTGACCGCAAGCAGCTCTGCAACGACAAATCCCAGCCAGAGCGCAACAAGTCCCAGTACACCATGAGCACTGATGTTCAGTGCCGCCAACCACCACTGGAGCGTTCGCAGCAGCGCATCGCTTTCCCCTGCGAAAGTGGAGTAGGTCGAGGAAGAGCCCAAAAAGCCGGTGATAAAAACGAGCCGGCTGGAAGCAGCGAACCAGCCCTTCAATTCCGAAAGTCCCAGGAACACGCCCAGAGTGAAGCACGCCACTGTGTTGACCAGCAGCGTGGCTGTGGGAAATCGGGGTGAGGAAGGCAACAAGCTCCCATCAGACCCATAGCGTGCCATCGCTCCGACTGACCAACCCAGCGCTACCACAAGGCACTCTCGCATGGCTACGACCCATGGTAGCGGTACTTTGCCCCGGGCGGTAGCGGTGTCAGGAGTCGGTAATCTTCAAAGCCGGTGTAGTCTACGAAGAGGAACTCCTGGTCGCTGTAAATCCAGCGCTCGTACTGCCGCCCATCGCTCTGGAACTGCTCACGGCGCAGGGGAGGACCGAAAATGACGTAGACCATGCCGCGGTCGGTCAGCCATCCTTCTGTGTAGCTGCGGAAGAGCCGATTGGCTTGGGCAATCCGGTCGTAGTACTCCTCGAAGGCTTCGTTGCGGAGCGTCCCGGGAGTTGGGTCTAAAGCGGTCCAGAAGGCTTCAAAGCGGCGGCGCTTTTCGTTCAGACTCGGGGCTTGCATGATGCTATCGATTTGCTCCTGGGTGGCAACGTAGCGTAGCTGGCGGATAGCCTGCTCTAAGTCCGCCAGCGTCTTGCCCCAAAAGGTCCAGAGAAAGCGGAGGGAGCGTTCGGTCTGCGCAAGAACGCTCTCCTGCTGCCGAGCACGAATCCGAAGGAGACTCATCCCGCTGGGCATATCGCTCGGCAGGTTCAAGGGGAGGATGATGAGGGTACGCCCGCTGGCAACGGTATCCAAGTGCTTCTGGTAGAGCGTGGCCAGCACCCGGCGGTCCGGGCTGAGGAGTTCAGCAACCAGCTCAACGTGTTCATAGGGACGTCTGCTGAAGAGCTCCACAACGGCAAACGGAGGCTCCGGGAGTTGGGCGACATTATCGGCAAAAAAGGGGGTAATCACCGGGGCCTCTCCGGGGCGTTCTTCCACGCTGCTTGCCAGCACGATGCTGCTGAGAGCAAACTCGCTTGCCCGGTAGTCAGGCACGCTGTACCGACGCACAATCCGATACTCCCGGTTGGAGGTGAGGTCTACAACGAGAACGGTGATCGTGTAGGCGCCAGGGGGAAGGTACTCAACGTGCTGGAGCCGCTCGAACGCCGCGGTTCCACCTTGGGCGATGGTATAGGTAGGCGCGGCAAGCGTACGCTGGTATCGCCGCTGCCGGGTGAGGGAGCGGAGGCTGTCGTGTATGGAGATGGTGATCGAATAACTTGCGCGGAAGCCAGCAGTATCAGCAGGGCGGAACGTGAGGGAGGCGTACGGGACGATAACCCACACATCCAGCCGGGCATTGGAGTCGGGGACTTCGGCGACAAAGCACAAGACATCAATCAACGGCTGGCTTTCCTGAGCGGAGAGCCCGCTGCCCAGCACGACGAAGAGCGCAATCGCACTACAGATGGAGCGCCGTACCGTAGAGCTCATAGTCGGTGGCATCTTCAATGAGGACGGGTACGAACGAGCCAACCTCCAATGGGCGCTCGGAGCGGACGAAGACTTCGTTGTCTACATCTGGTGCGTCAGCCTCGGTGCGTCCGCGGTATTCCCCTGGCGCTAGGCACTCATCCAACAGGACACGCTGAACAGAGCCAATTTTCGAGCGGTTGAGCTCCAGGGAGATGGTGCGCTGCAACTCCATAAGTGCTTGCTGGCGGTGTTGCTTGACCTCTGCAGGGATAGGGTCGCCCAGTATCCAGGCAGCAGTTCCTTCCTCGTGAGAGTACGTAAAGACACCCATGCGCTCGAAGCGGGCTTGGCGCACGAATTCGTAGAGTTCTGCGAAGCGTTCCTCGGTTTCGTTCGGGTATCCCACGATAAAGGTGGTTCGGAGTGTGACGCCGGGGACCCGTTGGCGGATAGTTTCCAGCAGCCATTCAATTCTACGCCGTGTAATGCCGCGCCGCATAGAGCTCAGCACGGCATCGTTGATGTGCTGGAGCGGTATATCCACGTATCGGCAGACCGTCGGGTGCTCTGCCATGACGTCTAGGAGCTCCAGCGGGAAGTGTGAGGGGTAGGTGTAGAGCAGCCGTATCCACTCGATGCCGGAGATGTGGCCGAGCGCGGCAATCAGGTCAGCGATTCGGCGTTTGCCGTACAGGTCGACGCCGTAGTAGGTCGTATCCTGGGCGATCAGGATGAGCTCGCGCACACCGCGGTCGGCAAGCCGCTGTGCTTCAGCCAGGAGCTCTTCCATTGGGCGTGAACGGTAGCGCCCACGCATCAGCGGGATTGCGCAGAATGAGCATGGGTGGTCGCAGCCTTCGGCAATCTTCATGTATGCGTAGTGCCGTGGGGTGGAGAGCTCCCGCTCGCCGAGGAGTTCGTAGCGGAAGTCGCCTGTTACAGCGCGGACAATAGCTTCGTAAGCTTCGGTGCCGAAGAAGTAGTCCACTTCAGGTAATTCCCGGCGGAGCTCTTCGGCGTAGCGTGCAGAGAGGCAACCGGCAACGATGAGGCGTTGGAGCTGACCTTCCCGCTTCCGCTCAAGAGCTTCCAGGATGACGTCAATGCTCTCTTGCTTTGCAGCGTCGATGAAGCCACAGGTGTTCACAATGAGGGTATCAGCGGCATCGGCGTGGGTGAGCTCAACTCCGTGCGCGCGCAGGTAGGCTGCCAGAGTCTCGGAATCCACGGTGTTCTTACTGCAGCCCAGCGTGATGATGCTGACCCGGGGAGAACTGCCGTTGTGACGCCCAGGACGGTCTGCCATGGAAGCTCTGCACGAGCGATGCCAGCCGGCAAGGACGTCCCCACGCGTGGCTGTATTGCACGAGGGCGAGGGGATACGCTGTGTATTTTCGCGCTGTAGGTGTCAGACAACGAGGGTAGTGGCGGATGGAGCGGATTCTGGTTGTAGGCGCTGGGACGATGGGCAGCGGAATTGCCCACGTCTTTGCACAGCAGGGCTTCCAGGTCGCAGTAGTTGATATTGCTGACGAGGTGCTCCACCGAGCACGGGCGACAATTGAGCGGAATCTGGGTCGGCAGGTGCAGAAGGGAATTCTGACGGAGGAGGAAAAGCAGGCAACACTTGGGCGCATCCACTTCAGCACCGACTTAGAATCGGCAGCCAGGGAAGCAGAATTCGTCATTGAGGCTGCGCCGGAGCATCCCGAACTCAAGCGGCAGCTCTTTGCCCGGTTGGATGCTGTCTGCGCCCCAGAGGTCATCTTCGCCAGCAATACCTCCTCGATTTCCATCACGTGGTTGGCAGCCGGAACTCAGCGTCCGGAGCGCTTCATCGGGATGCACTTCTTCAACCCCGTGCCGGTCATGCAACTGTGCGAAATCGTCCGCGGGTTAGCAACCAGTGATGAGACCTACCGAATCACGGAAGAGCTGGCCCGCCGCGTTGGGAAGACGCCTGTCTGCGTCCAGGACTATCCCGGCTTCGTGTCGAACCGCATTTTGATGCCGATGATCAACGAAGCCATCTACTGCTTGATGGAGGGCGTAGCCTCGGCAGAGGACATAGACACGGTCATGCGGCTGGGGATGAACCATCCAATGGGACCACTGGCCTTAGCAGACCTCATCGGGCTGGATGTCTGCTTGGCAATCCTGGAGGTACTCCACCGAGAACTCGGGGACGATAAGTACCGTCCCTGCCCACTGCTCCGCAAGATGGTAGCAGCAGGTCGCCTGGGACGCAAGACTGGGCGCGGCTTTTACGAGTACAGCTCCTGACGCCTCAGCCTTGGTGGTGTACAGACACCATGCGCCTGCGTCAGCTCCTTGCCTTTGTGCTCCGCTTTCGGCAGTATGTCGTGCTGGCTGCGCTGCTCCTGGCAGCCATTGGGCTGATGCAGGTAGGTACACCCGAGCGCATTCCCGGCATTTATGCGCTTGGAGCCAGCCTGATCGGCGCTCTCCATGAGCTTGCGGGCGTTGTGCCGAATCCGTTCGCCCTGCACCGTGAGAACCAGTTGCTCAGCCAGCTCAATACCGAGCTGCTGATGGAGGTAACTCGGTTGCGGCGGGCATCTACTGAAAACGAAGAGCTCCGACAGCTCCTGGAGCTGAAGCGGCAGGCGCCGTACCGACCGATCTTTGCCGAAGTGGTTGGAACAAGCGTCGGGCAGCTCCGCCAGTATGCTGTGCTGGACAAGGGACGTGCCGATGGCGTTCAGCCCGGGATGCCCGTTGTGACGCCGGCAGGGCTTATCGGGCGAATTCAAGTTGCGAGTGCCCACTTCGCTATCGTGGAGCTTCTGGAAAACCGTGGCGTGCGGATCGCTGTACGCTTGGAAGCTTCCGGTACCGAGGGCATGTTGGCGTGGGAAGGAGCAGCTGGGGAGTTTCTGCTCCACTACATCCCGACATCGGTGCCGGTACAAGCCGGGGAGCGGGTTTTTACCTCAGCCTCCAGTGACCGATTCCCGCCAGGGCTGCTTGTAGGAGTGGTTCGCGAAGTTCAGCGCGACCCAGCCAGCCCCTTTTACCGGATTACGGTTGTACCAACGGTGCCCTATCGCAGCCTACGTTTTGCTGCGGTGCTTGCTCACCTGCCCAATCCAGAGCGGCGGGCACTGGAGGAGCGCTTTGCTGCCCCGCATGGATGGCGATAAGGATGGCAAAAGTTGTACTCCCGGGGACGAGAATCTGGCTGTACCTGGTTGGCTACGGCATTACAGCCTTATTCTGCGTGCTGGCGCACATGCTGCTGTTGCCGTGGATTGCTGTTGCCGGTATTGTGCCTGACCTGCTGCTTGTGCTCATCTTCTGGATAGCCCTGCGGCATGGACAGATTCCAGGCGCAGTGGCTGGCTTCGGCTTCGGGCTGCTCTTGGATGCTGCTTCCCAAGGGATACTGGGGATGCACGCATTTGCGAAAGCGTTGGCGGGCTTTATCGTGGGCTTCTTCGCCCATCCAGATGACCCGCAATGGCTACTGACGGCGGATATCATGAGCCTCTTAGGCATCGGTGCACTGGGGTGTGGTGTGCACAACGTCGTGTACTTTGCTCTCTTCGTGCATCCTCTGGACGTTTCGCTGGTAGAGTTCGTTCTCAAGTACGCTGGAGCGGCAACGGGCTATACACTGGTAGCAGCAGCGGTAGCGCTCTTTGGGTGGCGGTTGCTCCAGCGGCGCTCGTTCACCGCCGAACGATGACAATTTCTACCCGCCGGTTCAAGCTCCGACCAAACTCGGTCTCGTTGTCGGCGATGGGACGGCTGGCGCCGAAGCCAGTAATGAGCATTTGGCGCTCAGGCACACCCCGTTGCAGAAGGTAGCGCCGGACGCTCTCTGCGCGCTGTATGGAGAGGCGTCGGTTGTAGGCGGGAGTACCGCGGTTGTCCGTGTGCCCTTCAATGCGGATAACTACCTCCGGACGGCGCTTGAGGAAGCGGGCAATGACCTCCAGCTCCGGGACAGTATCGGGAAGGGCGGTGCTGTTGGTTTCAAAGAGGAGGTGCTCCAGGATGAACTTGCGTCCAATGGCGACAATGGGTATAGTTTGCCGAACCAATTGACGGCGTTCGCGGTCCAGGATAGCAACGCGGACAGAATCCGGCGGAATATCCTCGCCAGTACGGTAGGTCAAGACCCAGAGATTGGTAAGCTCTGCAGCGTATTGGTCCAGAATCCGGGAGAAGGGCAATTGGATGTCGTAGACAGCGCCCCGAGTGGCTTCAGCAATGCGGCGGTATTCCTTGAGTTCTGGGCGGGTGATGCAGAAGACGCGGACGTTGCGCTCGCGCAGGTACGTGATGATGCTGTCGGTAGTGAAGTTTGTCCGCCCGTATCCGCGCTCGCCACGCTGGTGGTACGGGGCATCGGTGATGAGTACGATTACCCGGTTAGCGGCAGGGCGAAAAGGAGCGCGAGCCGCTTCGGCTAAGGCTTCCAGCGCGTTTTCCTTCTCATCCATGCCACCACTTGCCCAAATCCGAGAAATCCACCGCAGGAACTCGGCAACATCATCGGTTGGGGCATAAACCTGCTCAACGACATCGGAGAAGAGCACCAATCCCAGTCGGTAGTCAATGCCGCGCAGGAGTAGTGTTCGAGTAAAGCGCTCAATGTTATCACGGACGCCGTTGATGTACGCTTGCATCGTGCCGGTTACATCCACAGTAAAGATGAAGTCCACAGGCACTCGGCGTTGGGGCGAAAGGCGGCTGGTTGCCAGAACAGGATAGGAGCGCTCGTTCTCCACGATGGTGAAATCCTCAGGCAAGAGCGTATCGGGCTCTTTGCCGACGACCTCGACAATGAGGTTGACTTCGGGGAAACGGGTGATATCAACGTTGTGGAGCCGCAGTTGAAGTGCGGGGCGACGCGGCTGGATGCGGGTGTGCTCCAAGAGGCGGCGTTGAAAGCTCGTGTCGGGCAGCTCTTGGGCAATGCCAGTGCTGAAGAGGAGGAGAGTCAATGCGCCGATGTGCACCCCATTCATGGAGTCCCGTGCCCAGCAGAGGCTACTATGCCTGCGGGGAAGACTGCGGCAGCTATTGCCCGCCAGCAGTCCTAAATCGTTATGCGCAGGAGCGGCGAGAGCATGAAG
>VAPR01000185.1_pt1 | contig 44787 bp, 37 predicted proteins | sample 3380701 | NCBI WGS metagenome assembly VAPR01 (sample SAMN11536904, study PRJNA540576) | hot springs metagenome | isolation source: hot spring wet sediment | place: Spain: Lobios | collected 2014-01
CTCCCCCGTCGTACAAATCATGCGGTGGGAGTACTGACAATCCGTGCACCGGTATTTACTCGCTGGCGCCGACAATCCACTTCTACTCCTCGAATAAGCGAATCGGACAGGCGCCTCTGGTCTGCGGCAACTACCGGATGAGAATAACGGTCGAAGACGACGTTACCAGTCCGGGCCACGCCGTATACTCCGGCTCTATCGACAAGCCGACCATAGACTATCCCAACTGCCCGACCGGCCTTAGAGGAGCGGTGGCAGGAAGCAACGGAAGACCGGTGCAAGACGCTTACGTCTATGCATTCGATGCCTCGACAGGGCAACTGGTGAACGCGCCTCCGAACGGGCAGAACACCACGGCATCTGCAGCCGTTCCTTGCCGCGGCGGCGCTATTCCCTATGACGGAACCGCACCACCTGCTGGACCCGGCCCGGGTAGCGTTACCTCCAGTTATGGCTGTGCCAGGGTACGCGGCGGTGCTACCGAGTTCCCGCACAACAGCACCCAGGCAGACGGTAGGTGGTACATACGTACCAACCACGGGACCAGCTACAAGGTTCTTGTATCATCACCTTCAGGAGATGGAAACGTCTCGCGCTGGGCTGCCAGCACTCCGCCCGCAAGCGGAATCAACGACTGGAATACCGCCGGCACGTGGACGCCTTCTGTAGGGATGCTTCCTCTTACCGTCGGTGACAGCGGTACGCTTACGACGACGCTGTCCAGCGGTAATGCGATTACCGGCTCGGTCACGCGCAACGGCGCCTGGTCGACCGGGTCTGACAGCGGAAGCGTCTATATCTGGAACGGTTCGGGAAGCCAGTTCGAGGCGACCTGGACGGCTCTTAGCGGCAACGGTTCTTACAACATCGATGTAAGGGCATCGACCGCCAAAGTGCGCTTCCAGGTAGCAGACGGTGCAGGCAACCCCGACCTCGTCGGGTGGTATTCAGGAAGTGCTACGCCCGCGGACAACTTCTCGGCGGGCGCCACCGTCACGCCTCCGGCCGCACTCACTACGACCAACTTCACGTCGGGGTCGACGATCTCCGGAACGTTGCTGTACAACGGTTCGGCTCCCAGCACCGGCGCCCCGGTGTACATCTATCGGAACTCCGACGGACAACTGGTCTACACAGCGTCTGCCCAGCCGGCCGCAGGGGGCGCGTATACGGCCCGCGTTGGTACTGCAGCCAGCGCTTACAAGCTCCATGCGCCGGGTGACGGCACGGTGCAGCCGCAGTGGTACAACGGTCAGTCCAGCTGGAACAGCGCGACTCTGGTAAGCGCGCCTGCATCCGGGGTCAACTTCAACCTCCCGGCGGGCTCCGCGATCCAGGGATACGTCAAGGCGAGAGGCGGCGGGGCCGACGGTTTGGCTGAAGCCGCCGACATCAGCGGCGCTCCGATATATGCCTACAACGCCTCTACAGGAGCATTCGCAGGCTGGACCAGCACCGGAAGCAACGGTCGCTACACGCTGTCTGTGCCCGCCGGAAATTACAAGGTCCTCACAGGCGGCACGAGCGGAAGAGAGTCTCAGTGGAGGGACGGCGCCTGGTCGTACGCAGAAGCGACCGCGGTAGCCGCGCCTGCTACGGTGAACTTCAGCCTGCGTGAGGCCGGCAACATTTCCGGTCTGGCGACACAGAGCGGCGTTCCGGCAGCCAATACGTTGGTTACCGTCTACACGTCAGACTGCCTGCAGAACGCGGCCAATGTGGTCTCGAGTGCGACTGCGGGCACGAACTACTCCGCAAAGGTCCCGACCACTACCGCATCCGGCTGGCAGTACAGGCTGCGGTTCGTACCTGCGACAGGCCAGACTCGGTGGTATTCGAACCAGACGAGTTGCGGTGCGGCGACCAACGTCTCGTCGCCTGCAAGCGGAATCAACCAAGAGACTCCGCCGTGATTCAAGACGGGGCTCGCTGGTTAGAGTCCCGGAACAGGACCGAGACAATCGGGCGGCTTTTTAGGGCCGCCCGATTGTCGCTTTCCGGGCCAAATCTGCCGGCATGGCAACTGCGACGCTAACTGCGGATACCCCTAGCGGCGATACGAGTCGTCATCTGTCGGAGACCGGTCCGAGACAGCTCGGGCGGGTCATCTTCTATTTGTCGGCGCTCGGCGCCGCTGTGCTCCTGGCCCTGTCCGGGCCGAACCTGGTGCTTATCGGCATGCTCCTCGCTCTCTACACGGCGTTGATAATGGCTATACGAGGTACGCTGTGGAAAAGGACGCCGTGGCCCCTTCCTCAGCCGGTGCTGATCCTCTCTCTGTGGTGGTTTTTTTCCTACGGGATTTCGGCGCTTCCTAAGTTTTTCGGTACCAGCCCGATCCACTGGGATCTGGCAGGGCACGAGAACTACCTTTACTGGGCCCTCCTTCTGGTAATGGTTTCCAACGTTTTAGTGGTAGCCGGCTACCTGGCTGTCTGGCCGAACAAAGTCCCAACTGAACGCATTCAAGCGAAGAAGTTGGAAGGCAGCTTGTCGTTGGTAATGGTCATTCTGTTTTGGGTTATTTCGGTCGGCGCCAGACTCTATCTGTTCGGGCTCGGGAGGTTCGGATACACAGCGGATTTTTCCAGGCCCGAGTCGGGGTTTCGTCAGGCGGCGACCTACTTGTACGAGCTGGCCTGGGTGGCGATCGCCGCGCTGGTGGTCGAATATATGACTACCCGCGACCCAGCCAAGCGGTTGAAAGTTACCTCTCTGCTGGGGATTATCTCGGTATTCGAAATTCTTTCTGTCATAACTATGGGATTCAAAGGGTATGCAATTCTAACGTTCTCGCCGGCTATAGCAGTTGTCTGGGGGATACGTCGCCGGCTTCCTTACAAGTTCATTGTGATCGGTGCACTGATCGTAGTACTCATTACACCCGGCAACTACGCCTACAGAGACGACATCAACAAGGGAAGGATACCGCGACAAAATCTAGCTCAGGCGGCCGAGACGGCAATTACTTACACGGTGCGAGGATTCTCGAGCGATCCCATCGAAAGCGTGATCCACGTTTGGGAGTCCGTGACATTCGAATTCGCCGACTTCCTCGAAAACACAGCGCTCATCCTCTACAAAACCCCTTCGCTGGTCCCTCACAGGGGAGCGGAATGGTACTTTACGGCGATACCCAGAGCGGTCTTCCCTCGCTTCATCTGGAAAGACAAACCCATTGACGACATGGCTTCCTACATGACGCTGGTCTACCGGGGGGTCGCGGCGACGACGGGCGCCCCTCCCGGCTATACAGGAGAGCTTTACATGCGGGCGGGCGTCGGAGGAGTAGTGATCGGTTCGTTGCTGACCGGCGCTCTGCTGGGGCTCCTTGTGCGAGTATTCGCTCGAGACAACCGAAAATACCTGGTCGTCGCAGGTGCGGGTGTGATGGCGGCGACAATCTCCAATACTCATCTGGATTCGCTCATCGTGTATCTGATTCACCGCAGCTTGATTTACACCGCAGCTACATGGCTCATGTTCTTCTCCGTCCGGGGGCGCGACGAGATTCCAATCGTCAAGGCGGGCGCCTGAGCGGGACCCCTCCTCGACTAGGAGCGAGGTGATAGCGCGATGTCCGGCGGGCTCTCCTGCTCGGGCAGAGGCCTTCCTGACGGATCCAGAGGGAGTTTCTTCGCCAGCCGGGCTGCGATCTCGGCTGAGACGGTCAGACGTGAAGACACGAGCATTTGTTCCGTCACATGGCCGGCGGCGATCTCGCCCCTGCAAGCCGCAGCGAAGAATCTAGTCATCTCGGGGAAACCCTTCCGACTGGTTAGGCTTCGTCGGACGGCGGTACGGAACCGGCCCGATTTGTAAATAGTGCGAAAGTCCACGACGGCCGCCGCTTTCGATGTGCCGATCATCTCGAATCGTTCCCGCCCGAAGCTTCTCGGCCCTGCTCCGGCGTAGACGATCGAGGCCAAAGATCCGTCGGAGAACTCGATCGACGCGCTAAAACCCAGAGTCTCCTCGCCGGCTCCTGCTTGTGTGGTGGAGACCGTTACATAGGTGGGCAAAGCACCGGAAAGAGCGCATGCGAGATCGAAAAAGTGGCATCCCTCCGAGAGCATCCGTCCCCCTCCCTCCGAGCGGTCGAGCACCCAGTGACCGGGTTCGAGAGGACCCGGATTCGCTCTGACCGATATGTAATAGGGTCCCGATGACTCCGTCACGCGGACATGCCGGATTACCGCTTCGGTCAGCGGAGAGAATCTACGATTGAAACCCACCAGCAGAGTCTTACCGGATTCCCTTTGCGCTTCTTCGATTGCGTCGATGTCTTCGATTCCGAGCGCTAATGGCTTTTCGACCCAGACGTGCTTTCCAGCCTTCAGGGCTCTTATAGCGAGGCCGGCGTGAGTGTCGTGACGCGTAGCGATGACCACCGCAGAGATTTCTTCGTCTTCGATAAGCTCCGAGGATTCTGTGACAACGGACGGGATGCCGTACCTCCGGGCGATGTCGGCTGCTCGCAAGCTGGACGGCGCGCAGATTTTTATCACGTCTACATCCGGAATCGACGAGAAGGCCGGCATGAGGGCGGAAGCTACGTGTGTGCCGGCGCCGATGACACCGAGTCGCAGAGTCCTGTGGCGTCGGAGAGGTTCGGATGTTTTTTTCTTCTCGGGTGCGGCGCTCGCAGTCCTCGCCGGCGCGGCCCTTATGAGACTTGGTTCACCCCGTCGAGGGCCTGGCGAAGCTTTTACATGCAGCTCCGCCTGGGATTGCACTGCGGGCTCTCCAGGGTACGAGATCACCACCCCTAACGGCGCCTCTTTCGGATCGTCGAGCAGCTCGTATGCTCGCACTGCTTCGTCGATCGAGAATCGGTGCGTGATGAGGGGGGCAGCCGAGACGGATCCGGCTGCGACGAGCTCCAGATAGGTGCGCATGTTGAGCGGGGCGGTCCATCTTACAAGAGAGAGGGGATATCCCTCTGAATGCCCCCGCTGCTGGAATTCAGGGTCGTAGGTACCGGGTCCCCAAGCCCTCGAAAACTCGATGTTGAGTTCTTTGTCGTATCCGTATCTCCTCGGGAGTTCGGGAGGGAAATTTCCGACGATGACTATGTGCCCGCGCTCCCTTACCGCTTCGGCAGCCCATACGAACGGTGCGTTGTCCTTCGACGTCGCCGTGACGAGAGCGATATCGGCGCCACCGGTCGGCTCGCAGAACCCTCGAACTATTTCGGCAGCTTCTTCGTCCGGGATCACGCATAGGTCGGCGCCCAGCTTCGATGCGAGCTCGCAACGGTCTCTGGATATGTCCGCGCCGATAACCGTTGCGCCTCCGGCCTTAGCGATCTGTACGCCTAAAAGTCCGAGAAGACCCAGCCCTACGATTGCCACTCGAGATCCCATCTCGATCCCGCCGCGACGCAGTCCGTGAATGACGACGGCTGCCAGCGCGGAGAATGCCGCTTCCTCCGGATCGACACCCGGCGGCACCGGTGCACACATCGTTTCAGGCACGCAGACATACTCGGCATGGGTGGCGAATTTAGCTCCGGAACACGCCACCAAATCCCCTGGAGCGAACGAAGTGACCCCCTCCCCGAGCGATTCCACGACTCCCGATGAGCTGTATCCGAGCGGAAACGGCTCGTTGAGCCGAGCGCTCGCTTCCCGGTATGCAGCAATCGGGCCCTCCTGGAGGGATTTTGTGATTACCTTGGAGACCAGGTCGGGCCTTCTTCGCGCTTTTTCCGCCAGACTGGCTCTTGCGAAGTCCAAATTTCCGCGCTCGGTCCCGGTGCTGACGGCCGAGGCCAAAGTTCTTACTAGTACCTGGCGCGGCTTTGGAATTGGTCTCGGCGCCTCGATCAGGCGGACCTCGCCCCCGGAAGCGTACTGCACCAACTGCTTCATTATCGGGCGATCTGTCCCTCTGCGATAGACCGGGAGAGGTTGGCGGGCCGTCGAGAGTTCGCGGCTTCGGTCGGCTCAGCTTCCAAAAAAAGGCCGTGTCGCGGGTATTCGGGTATCTCGGCTATGGCGATCGACCGGGGATCGCGCTGATCGGAGTATCTCACTTCCGTTACCGCCTTCATTACGGCTGCGCACCTGCGTTTGAAACGTGGATACGAGAATTCTAGAGCCCGCACTCTCGCCCCTTGCCCGAGCTTCTTTCTCAAAGCGTCACCGGACAAAATCCTCTCGATGGCATCGGTGAGGCTCTCCAATGAGTCGGGTGCGGCCAGAATGCCCGACTCCCCGTCGAGCACGGTTTCAGTGGATCCACCACCTGCAGCGGCTACAGACGGGACGCCCCACACCCCGGCTTCTAAGTAGACCAACCCGAAGCCCTCCCCTTCGGCCGGATCCAAAGAGATCCTCGAAGGCATCGCGAAACACGTTGCGGATCCATAGACAGACGCGAGTCGCTCTTCGGATATTTTGCCCGTGAACTCGACAATGTCGTCGATTGAAAGCTCTTTCGCCAAGCTCTCGAGGAAGGGACGATACGAACCGTCGCCGACGACCAAATATCTGAGGCCCGGGTATTTATCCCGAATTCGCGCCACTGCTCGCAACACCAGGTCGTGTCTCTTGTAGGGGGCATTTGCATCGAGCCGTGCAACGGTGAGGATCAAAGGTTCGGATCTCTTTTCACCGCCTTCGGCGGTGATCAGGCTTGGGCCCTTGTCGCCCGGGTCGCCCGAACGGACGTCAGCGGCGTCGTCTTTAGCTTCATAGAGCATCCGAAGCGCTCTTCCGTATGCCTGCGGATCGGTCGAAAAACTCCGCCATTCCAGCTCCGGAGAAAGAATGCTTCCGGTAACGTAGGTTCGCTTCTCGGGTATCTTCGACCATGCGCATACGACATCTCGAGTGAAATGACTTACCGGGATAAGCAGGTCGGCTTCGTTCAATGCTTTTACAACGCGCTTTTTCTGGGGTTGTCGCCAGGAGTCGTCGCCGTGAAGGCTGACGGCATACGGTATGCCAAATATCTTCTTGAGAAGCATCGCAACCGGCGACAGCCCGATATGGGTACAAATCGTGGCTTTGGGTCTGCGCAGCACCGAAACCAATAAGGCAGAAATCACAAAGCGAATGGTTCTTGCACCACCGATTCGAGTATCGGGTCGAACTCCGTTGCGCCACAGAGCGACGGTGCGGGGGCGATATCCGAGTTCGAAAAGGGCCTGCGCCCACATCTGGGCGTATCTTTGAATCCCGCCATAAGTCTTGGAGTCGGTCGAAAGAACGAGTACGGCGCCGGGTTTTGCTCGAAAACCCGTGAGTTTTGGCTTCGGGGTTTCCTCGTTCGATTGTTCTCGGGCCGATCCGACGTCGGCGGCTGCGTGCCGGTGCAAATCGTCTACCAGTTTCGCAGAAGGGAGGACGATAGGCGCTCCGACTCCCCCGCTAACCGAGCGAATCGCTGCTGCCCCGGCGTCGGTGTCAGGCTCGTACGAGGAAAGAAAGTATCTCGATAGCTTGATCCAAAGTGTCGCCAGACCTCGCAGAAAAAAGTTTCTGTCTCCCGCAGAGCCGGATAAGAGATATCCGGATGCTACCCGGGAAATATCCCTCATACGCCCTTCATCGAAATCATGACGCGGAGAGTATTGAAAATGATGGAAAGATCCAAAAAGACCGACTGGTATTTGATGTAGTAGAACTCGTACTGCAACTTTTCGAGAGCATGCTCGACACTCGAGCCGTATCTATAGCGAATCTGTGCCCAACCTGTTATTCCGGGTTTTATCAAGTGTCGTCTAGAGTAGAAGGGAATTTTTTCCTCTAGAGTTCCGACGAACTCCGGACGCTCGGCCCTCGGCCCGACCAGACTCATGTCTCCTTTTAGGACGTTTATGAATTGAGGCAGCTCGTCGAGTCTGGAGCGACGAAGGAAAGCCCCCACACGGGTGATCCTGGAGTCGTTCTCTTGTGCCCACCTAGGCCCCTCGTCTTCGGCATCTACCCGCATAGTACGGAATTTGAAAAGGCGGAAAACTTTTCCGTTTTTTCCGACCCTTTCTTGCGAGTAAAAAACCGGTCCTGCGCTGTCCAGGCGGATCGCGAGCGATATGATCGGCAAAAGAACCAAGAACGCAATGGAGCCGACGATAGCGCCTGCGATATCGAGGGCTTGTTTCATCCGAAGATACGTCGTTCTGTGTAGCTCTCCGGTATCGAACAAAAACCATGCCTCGTTTATCGCCGACAGCGGAACCTTCCCGAACATTTGCTCGTAGAATTCGACGAATGTCCTCACTCTAATGCCGCGGGCGTGAAGGGCTGTGATCTGAGAAAGCAGCTCGAAGTCTTCCAGACAGCGCGAATCGACTACAACGATATTGGGGTTGAGTTCTAAAGCCTTCTCGATGAAGTTGTCGCGGCTTAGTTCGATCCAGGGACCTATTTCGCTCGGGTGAGGCTCACCGGTAAAGCCGTTTACGTGTCCGACGATCCTGGCGCGTTCCGCAGGATGAGCGAGAAGTTCGCTGTGTAGCTGGTGGACGTCGTCGTAAGAACCTACTACCAGGATGTTGTAGGGATCGAATGCCCTCGCCAGCACCACGGCCGGCCAGGTCCCTGCCGCCGCGAGAAGAGGCGAGATGGCCGCAAAGGGTATGGTTACCTGTCGGGGCACGGCATGATCTGCCAGGGCAGAAGCTGCGGAGATGATGATCAGGGTAACGACGCCTATCTTCAGTCCTGCATACAGGACCTTGGGGAGGCTCCACGTAGATGGTTCGGCGTCTCCTAATTGCAGGAGCCACGCTAGTGCCGTCGCAACTGTCGCCATAGCTACGGCCCACCATCGAAAGTGAGAGAAAACGGAACGCAACTGCGCGTTGGAGTGAATACCTAGAATGACGAAAGCGGAGGCAAGATTCAGCGCGGCGAGTAGAAAATATGCAACGAGCCGAGATTTGCTTGTCGTCATTGCCCTGCCTACCCCGCCGAGTCGCCCGCCGATCGCGGGAACTCTAGTGGAATTCGTATAAACCCCGGATACAAATGCGAGCCAAGGTGTAACAGCCCGGCTGCGACGTCGAGATCGTCTTCATAGACGCCACCCAGCGATTAAACAATGTTATCAGCATGCTGTGGTGAATGCTGGTCCGACGGCTCAGTTCACGATATTTTCGAGCTTCTTTATCAAGTCCGACATTATCTCCTCGCGTCGGTAGTTTTCGATGATCTTCTGCCTGGCCGCAATCCCCCTCCGGTAAAAGCTTTCACGATCGGCTGCAACAACCTCGATTGCACGAGCGATGCTCGATGGTGAGCCTGGTTCTGCCACGATTCCTCCTTCGGTTTCTTTTATGAGATTTGTGGCTTCTCCCTCGGCAGCCAATATCACCGGCACACCGAGTGCCAGGGATTCGAAGAGTTTCGAGGGAACCGATCCCTCGATACTTTTCGATGCCAGTGGAACAAAGATGGCGTCCTGGTCGATCAAAATCTCGAGTACCTGTTCTCGGGGGAGGGGATCGAGAATCGATATGCTGTGACGCTTCAACTTCCCGGCTTCGTCTCTCAGTCTCGATACTTCCGGCCCGGCGCCGATGATGCTCAACGTCAGAGGCGTATCTACGAGGCGCGCCGCCTCCAGGAGCGCCGACACTTTCTGCGCCGGTCCTAGCCGTCCGGCGTACGCGATCTTTAGCGGATCTCCTTTTTCGGGACGAGTTTTCGATTGTCGGTTGGCGCCGACAGACAGTGCGATCTTGTCGGCGCCGTTCGGAGCAAAAAAGATGGTCGATCGATCGATTCCCCACCGTTGCAGCTTTGTCGAGTCGGATCTGGTAACGGCGACCAATCGATCGGCGGTCCTGCAAAGTGCTTTAGCGACCAGCGTTCCGCCTCGCTGCAACGCTCGTACCCATGCCGACCCCCTCGCAGGAGGCGGAAGTGCCTGAACGACTATGTCGGGCCAGAAGTCTCGAATCTCCACAACGACCGGAGTATTTCTGATGCGAGCTGCGATTGCTGCAGCCATCGCATAGAACACCGGGGGTGAAGATGCATAGACAAGGTCTGCCTTTTCGATCTCGCTTAGAAGCGCCGGAAAGGCGGCGATCGATGCGAAGACCTCGGTGGCCATCCTGACGGCGAATCCATCGCTTTTGGATCTCAGCCGAAGAGGGATCCGGCGCATTCGAAGTCCAAAATCAGCGCACTCCGCCGAAACAGGAGTCGCGGTCGATGTCGCGGTGAGGAAATACGACGGCTTCGGAGTGACTACGACCACCTCGTGGCCGGATTTTACGAGCGTGCTAGCTAGACTTTCAGCTCTGATTGAGGCCGCGCCGAGCTCCGGCTTGAAGTATGGGACCGCCAGGCAGACCCGCATTCTTGCCCCTCAAGCGATGGAGGAGGCGCCTGATTGCAGGTGCGCGACGATCGCTTCTGCCGACCGAAGGCCGGCTTTGCCGTCCCAGAGCGGAATATCTTTGGGATCCGGATACGGTCTCTCGAACGCGCGTTGGACGGCATCGAGAATCGAATCGTATTCGCGCCCTCCAAGGAGATTGGTTCCGGCTTTTATGGTGATAGGTCGTTCGGTGTTGTTCCTCAACGTCACACACGGAATTCCCAGGATCGACGTTTCCTCCTGAATGCCGCCCGAGTCGGTGAGTACGATTCTCGCCCCGGTCATCAAGGAAAGGAACTCGGCGTACGGCAACGGTTCTATCGGGATAATTCGGCCCTTGGACCGGCTGGGATAACGGTCGAGGTGCAAGTTTTTTGCCGTGCGAGGATGCACCGGAAAAACGACGTCGAGTGGAGAAGTTGCATCTGAGACCGCCGAGACTATCCGCTCGAGCTCGGTCGGTTCGTCGACATTGGCCGGTCTGTGAAGTGTCAAAACGGCGTAGTCTCCCCGTTCGAGGCCGAGTTTTGTCCAGTGACGAAGGGCTGAAGCTTCGTCCAGGTTTTCCAATAAGGTGTCGATCATGCAGTTCCCGACAAGAGCAATACGGTCTTCAGTAACCCCTTCGTTTCGCAGGTTCTCCACTGCGTCGTCAGAAGGCGCCAGGCAGAGCTGCGAGAGCTGGTCCGTTACCACACGATTGATCTCTTCCGGCATCGACCTGTCAAAGGACCTGAGGCCCGCTTCCAGGTGTACGAGAGGAGTTGCGCACTTTGCCGCCGCGATAGCTCCTCCCATAGTTGCATTGACGTCTCCCACCACTACGAGTGCATCCGGCCTGCGTTCCCGAAGATAGGCTTCTACTCCCAGGATGGTTTTTGCCGTCTGGTATGCATGAGAACCGGAGCCGACACCGAGATTCAGCTCCGGATCGGGGATCTGTAGCTGGTCCAGGAACTTTGCCGAAAGAGCTTCATCGTAGTGCTGGCCGGCGTGAACTACAGAGACTTCGAGCCCCGTATGACGGAGCCCTCGAATCAGAGGTGCTGCCTTTACGAAATTCGGACGCGCTGCTATGAGTACCGCAACTCTCAACTCTTCAGCCTTGCTGCGATTCGCTGCGAGACGGCTAAGAAGCGGTTCGTGACGAAGGGAAAGCGACGCCAGAAGTACGAAACGCGGACGTCGAATCCGTACTTCTCAAAAGCCTTCTTTATTACCGGAGCGGTTACCGCCCACTCGTTGGGAGAGACGTGAGCTCCGTGAAGCACCCTGTAGCGAACGGCGAGATTGTAGAAATTGGGTTCTCGTCCGAAAAAGAATCCGCCGGGCTTTAGCACTCGAGCGATCTCTGCTGCTACTGCTTCGGTGTCGGGCATGTGATGAAGCGCGCCGTTCCCTATGACCACATCGAACGTTGCGTCTTCGAACGGCGTTCGGTAAGCGTTGCCGGCTACCACCGCCAGACCGCGGAGCTCCTCGGCTTTGCGAGCGGCAGCGATAAGTCTCTGCGGCACAAGTTCAAGGGCGACGAACAATTTTGGCGAATAACGCTCGGCTACGAGTATGCCCTGTAGGGCCTCCCCGGCGCCGATGTCCAGAATCAGCGAACCTCGCAGTATTTCAGGGTAGCCCTCGATCCATAGTTCCATGTCGCGGTCGAGCCAGTCGTACGGCTTGACCTCGGTGACGGCCTCGCGGAAAAAGTCGGTTTCGCCCTTGTAGTCGAATGTTTTTTTATCGCTCATATACTCTCTTTTGAGGATTGCGTCATTCAATGGTAGATAGTCCTTCAGGTTTTCGACGGGAATAGATCGGTGAATTCGAAACTCCTAGTTGCCGTCCTTACCAAAAACGAAAAAGAGAACATCGAGGCATGCCTGGATTCGGTATTGCCTCTGGGATGCCCGGTGTTGGTGGTCGACTCCGGAAGCACCGATGGAACCGTCGAACTTGCCGAAGCTAAGGGCGCAGAGGTCGTCTTTCATCCCTTCGAGTCAATCGCCAGGCAAAGAAACTGGGTTCTCGAAGAGTACGGATCGGGATACGACTGGATTCTCTTTCTCGACGCCGACGAGCGGCTCACAGAGGAACTCGCCCTGGAGATCAGCCGGCTCGCGCCTCCCGAATCCGGCGGCCCGTTCGGCTACTACATTCCCAGACACTTCTACTTCCTCGGTAGGCATTTGCGCCACGGCGGACTGTCGGGATCGAGGGTGCTTCGGCTTCTCTCGCCGGCAAAAAGCTCGGTGGTCGAACAGACGCGTACTCTCGAATACGCAAAAGTCGACGGACCGGTGGCTTCGCTGTCGTCCCCGATGATTCACGAGAACCACAAGAGCCTATCGGCCTGGATTCTAAAGCATGACTGGTACTCGACCCGGGAAGCCGAAGACGAGGTGGCGGGAATGGGCTCGAAAGCCCGTCCCGTGAGCGAGAATCCGATAAAAGCGCGTCTGACCGCATCGGTGGTTCGCCGGATACCTCCGCTGCTGAGGCCGTTTTTGACTTTCGCGTACACGTACTTTTTTCAGCTCGGTTTTCTCGACGGGCGTGAGGGATTGATCTACCACTTCTTGCACGATTTCTGGTATCCGCTTCTTACCGCGGCGAAAATTTACGAGCTCCGTCACGACGCAAGCACCGAATCCGGTCGAATCTCGACTGGCTACGGCGAGGACTGATCAATCGCCTTTCACATAGGCTGCCACGACGCCTATGTTCGCGGCTCGCCTGAAATCTGCGGCGGCAAGCATTGCGTCACATCGTTCGAGCAATTCATCGACGCTTCGCTGAGGGGTTGCAGGACGGCGGCCTGGGTCTTCGTGCAGCTCGACGACGATTCGCAGACAGCGCTCTTTAAGAAGCCCGGCTTCGCGCCGGAAAAGTTCCCACTCCCCGCCTTCTATGTCGCAAACAAGCTGAAAGCGCTCGTATCCCTGGAGATAATCCGACACCAGAGCCGAGAGAGTGGTCGGTTTCACCTCAGGGGCCGTTGCGGATAGCGGGGTCGTAGAGTCCTTTAGCGCGGCGGAGGTCCAGTTGTCCGACTCTAAGGCGAGTCGAGGCTTGTCGGCTGAATACCACACACCCGCGCACACCGCCACCCCGTCGACCATGTTCGCGGCCATGTTCCGTCGAAGCATTCCGAAGACTCGAGGATTCGGTTCGCAGGCTACGACGAAGGGAATGCCGAGTCTGGCGGAAGTGCAGATGGATACCGTGCCCAGTCCGGCGCCCAGGTCTACCAAGGGTATATCGGGCCTCAGATAGCTGCCGGCGAGTTCGCGCTCGGACGACTCGTGATAGCCGGCGAGCAATCCGAAGAAAAGGCGCGGATCGATGGGCGACGATTCGTCCAGGTAGAACCGACGTCCGTCAATTCTTACCCGCGGCGGCAAGACCTTTGTCATCAGAGTAGGCAGCGGGGTCGAAAGCAGCCCTCTGACGAGACTTTGCCTGACTTCTGCCGGTAGAAACGCTCTAAGCGTCGATCGAAAGCGGGCTTTGATCGCGCCTGCGGTATCGTTGTTCGGGTCGCTTCTAGGCCGGGGCGTCGGTAGCCGCTCCTGCGCCGGCGAACTCTGTATCTAAAGGCGACGGCGCCGTCTTCGAGAACACAAAGTTGTTCCCGTCCCAGTCGACTTGCACCCGGTCGCCTTCTTGGAATCGGCCCTCGAGCAGTTCCAGTGCGAGCTTGTCGGCGATCTCTCGCTGGATGACGCGTTTTAGCGGCCTGGCGCCGAAGACAGGATCGTACCCAAGCTCCGCCAGTCTGGCCCGGGCCGCTTCGGTAGCCTCCAGGATGATTTCTCGTTCGGCCAGTCTGGCCGCCAATCTTCGCATCTGGAGTTCCACTATTTTCGCGATGTGGTCTTTGTTCAGGCGATGGAAGACGACGATCTCGTCTATGCGGTTGACGAACTCCGGCCTGAAGGTTTTATGGACGGCCTCCATCACGCGCCGGCGAATCTCTTCGTCAGGCAGACCCGGATCGATATATGAGCTACCTACATTGGAGGTCATGATGAGAACGACGTTGGTGAAATCGACGGTCCTGCCGTGTCCGTCCGTAAGCCGCCCGTCGTCCATCAACTGAAGAAGGATGTTGAAAACATCCGAGTGAGCCTTTTCGATTTCATCGAGCAGCACTACCGAGTAGGGTCGGCGACGTACCGCTTCGGTTAGCTGGCCTCCCTCTTCGTATCCGACGTAGCCGGGAGGAGCGCCGATCAACCGGCTCACGGTGTGCTTCTCCTGGTATTCGGACATGTCGATGCGGACCATGGCCCGTTCGTCGTCGAAGAGGAACTCGGCAAGGGCCTTCGCCAGTTCGGTTTTACCTACGCCGGTAGGTCCCAGGAACAAGAAGGCGCCTATAGGCCTGTTCGGATCCGACAGGCCGGAGCGAGATCTTCTTATCGCGTTCGCCACCGCAGAGACCGCTTCGTCCTGCCCGACGACCCGCTCGTGGAGGTTTTCCTCCATGTGCACGAGTTTGGCGACCTCGCCTTCCATGAGCTTGGAGACGGGAATGCCGGTCCATCGGCTGACTACTTCGGCGACGTCTTCGTCGTCGACTTCCTCTTTGAGCATTTTGCGATCTTTTTGAAGCTCGTCGAGTCTTCTCTGGCGCTCTTCGAGCTCTTTGGTAAGAGTGACCAGCTCGCCGTAGCGCAGTTCTGCTGCTCGTTCGAGGTTGCCCTCTCGCTCGGCTTTCTCAGCTTCGGTTCTAGCTTCCTCGATTCGCTCCTTGATACTCCGTATCGCAGAGATGGCCTCTTTTTCGTTCTGCCAGTGAGCGATCATGTCGTCGAGTTTTTCTTGAAGCTCGGCGAGTTCTTTCTCGATCGCTTCGAGCCGCGCCCTGGATGCGGGATCGGTCTCTCTGGCGACGGCGGCTCTTTCTATTTCCAGTTGCCGTCTGCGACGTTCGGCTTCGTCGATTTCGGTCGGCATCGAGTCGATCTCGATGCGAAGCCGGCTCGCTGCTTCGTCGATCAGGTCGATTGCCTTGTCGGGCAGATAACGCCCGGTTATGTAGCGATGAGAGAGAACGGCGGCGGCTACCAGGGCTGAGTCCTGAATCCGGACACCGTGGTGCACCTCGTACCTCTCCTTGAGACCTCTGAGAATGGCTATGGTGTCTGCGACGGAGGGCTCGCCGACATAGACCGGCTGGAACCGGCGTTCCAGGGCGGCGTCTTTCTCCACGTACTTTCTGTACTCGTCGAGGGTAGTGGCGCCGATCATCCTCAGCTCGCCTCGGGCGAGCATCGGCTTGAGCATGTTAGCCGCATCTACAGCACCTTCAGCGGCGCCGGCGCCTACGATGGTGTGCATCTCGTCAATGAACGTGATGATTTCTCCTTCGGAGGCCTTGATTTCGGCGAGGACCGCTTTCAAGCGCTCTTCGAATTCGCCTCTGTACTTGGAGCCGGCGACCATTGCCCCTATATCGAGGGCTATGACTCGCTTGTTCTTCAAGCTTTCGGGGACATCCCCCGCTGCAATCCTCTGCGCCAGTCCTTCTACTATGGCGGTTTTGCCCACGCCGGGATCCCCGATCAGTACGGGATTGTTCTTGGTGCGTCTCGAGAGCACCTGGATTACCCGACGAATTTCTTCATCGCGCCCGATTACCGGATCGAGTTTGCCCTGGCGCGCGAGCTGAGTTAGATCGCGGCCAAATCTTTCGAGCGCCTGAAGCTTCGACTCGGGCTCGGGTGTGTCGACTCGAAGACTGCCGCGGACCTCTCGGAGCGCTTCGAGCACCTTGTCGATTGCCAAACCGGAGCTGCGAAGGATCTCTCCTGCTTCCCCGTCGGCCTCTAAGATCGCCAGGAAGAGATGCTCGGTGGAGATATAGTCGTCGCCGAGCGATTCTCTCTGTTTGTCGGCTTTTTCGAGAACGTCGATGGTGTCCCGGGAGAGTTGGGGTTCCTGGCCCGGGGCGTAAACCTTCGCCAACCGCGATAGGCGATCTGCCACTCTTTGTCGTACGTCCCCCGGTCGAATTTCGAGTTTTTGCAACAGGGGATAGATGACGGTGTCGGTCTGCCCGAGCAACGCGTACAAGAGGTGCTCGGGCTCGACGAATTGATGCTGCAGCTCGCGAGCAGACTTGACCGCTGCAAGAATGGCTTCTCTGGATTTTTGGGTTAGGTTTTCGAGTTCCATCGGGTCCTAAACAACGCGGTCGAAATACCCGATTATTCCGCGCTCATCTACACTTTTAGAAAAAGCTACCGACGCGGCCTGTAAGGATCGCTCAGGCTCGCTATCGCCTGTTTTATGCCCTCGACGCGCTCGTCGAGTCCCCATGTCTTCATCCGCTCCAGGGCGGCTTTTCCCATAGCAATTCTGTCCGACTCGCTACGAAGGATTTTCTCGAGGGAGGCCACCAGTCGGTCTTTGTCGCCGCACGGGAAGACATAGCCGGTTTCGCCCTCTTTTACTATGTCTCCGTAACCCCACAGCCCGACCCGGTGAGAAATGACGACGGGGAGTCCGGTTGCCATGGCCTCGGCGACAACGGTCGCACGGGGATCCTTTTCGGATGGAAGAACCAGGACATCACAGGCGGCGAGCGCCTTAGGTAATGTTCCCTGGTTGACAAAACCTAAGAAGTAGACGTCTTCCAGTCCCGATCTCGTAGCAATGGATTTCAGCAGGGGTTCGAGCTCGCCTTTTCCGATGAATACCGCACCGCACTTGTACCCTTTTCCGACCAGCTCTTTCATGGCCACAAGAACGTCTCCGGGCCGCTTGCGCTTGATGAACTTGCCACAAAAAACCATTAGCGGAATGTCGGGCGGTAAGCCGAAGTCGGCGCGGAGTTTGTTTTTCGCTGCTTTCGTAAATGCGGCAGCCTGAAAGAAGCGATCATTGTCGACCGCATAAGGGTGGAAGAAAAGCTTGGAATCGGGGACCCCGAGCCGCTCGAAATAAACGCGCTGCAAGCTTCCCAGGTAAAGACAGCCTGCCGCTCGGCGTACCAGCCAGGCTTGCAAGAAGTGTTTCGCCGCTCCCAGAAATGGTTTTTCCGGGTAAAGAGGCGTAGCGTCCCCGGTAAGAAAAAAGGGAACGCCGTTCAGCATGCAGCCAACGAGCGCGCTTCTCGAAAACCAATCTCCCCAACCGTAGATGAGGGCGCCGTCGTAACGGGATCTATCGAGTTCCGCAACGAGCTTGGGGCTGATCAAAGACAGCCCCCGATCGAGATCGGTCTTGCGAATCGTCGGAATGATCTTGTAGGGATATCCCTCTAGCAACGGAACGTCCCAGGAGTACGAAATCCCGAATCCCTCGTCGAAGGATTCGTAGGTGTGAGCCAGGGTTCCGTATAGGACCATCGGCTCGATCTCGGGTTCCTGAGCCAGCCTGACAAAGAAGGGCGAGTTGTACTGCACCGGAAGTGGCGCGACGATCGCCAACCTAAAGGGTCTTTTAGTGTTTTCCATAAGCCGTCTCGGCAACTAGGTTCACTAATCTCCGGGCGTAGGTTTCGGCGTCGGGCAGCAACGACCGCTGATGGCGCTGTATGTCCAGAGCGCAACTGATCCTCGAGCGCGGATCGACCGCCAGGCGTTCCAGCGCCTCTGCTGCTTTGTCGGCCCGTCCCGGGGGAAAATAAAGCGCGTGTTCCCCGAGCATCTCTCTGTTTATAGCCGTGTCCGCTGCAACGACAGGCAACCCGGCGGCGCCTGCTTCGGCCATGGGGTACCCGAAAGACTCGCACAGCGACGGAAAAAAGAATACGTCGGCTCGGGAAAAAAGTTTCGTCACTTCGGTGTGAGGCAGGCGCGGAAGAATCTCGAAGTCATCGGATGTGCCGGTTTCTTCGACCTTGAGACGAAAGGCATCGTATAGGCGAGGGGCGTCTTTGCGATCGATCGCGGCTACGAATTTTGCTTTGACGGACGATCTTTTTCGCAGCTCCAAAGCGACATCGGGAAGAAGGGAATGAGCCTTGTGTGGCTCCAAGTGACTCACATAGAGGATGGTAAAGGGCTCGTTGCCTGTCTTGGATTCACGCGACTGCACCTTCTTCACCGGGTCTGAGTAGTCGGCTTCAAAGGGATCTCTGAGCACCGAAAGTTTCTTAGCGAGCTTAGGTTTCGACCCCGCGATGGAATCGGCGAGCGCCTGTGATGGGACGATTATCCGCTCCGAACGTTTCATGACTTCGATCAACAGACGTCTAAGCAACTCGGTGCGAATTCTCTGTTCGAGGGTTCGCTGGAAGCCGCGCCAAGCACAGAAGTAAGTAGAGTCCTGTAGCACTGTGCACTGAGGAATTCCCGGGAACAGAGGGCCGAATCCCAGAGCGTTGACCGAGACCTCAGCGCCGAAGCGTTTCAGTGCGGCCAAATATTCGACCTGGTCCCACCGGAGCCGTGTCCACTGTGAGCCGGAGGCGACGATTACCAGTTCTACGTTTTTCGCTACCGGGAACGGATCCGACGATTGTCGATCGGGATCGATGCTGCGGGCGCCTAATAGGGACTTTGCAAAATGGTCGGAAACAAAAATCCGGAAGCGGTGCTCATCTGCCACCCGGGGAAACGAATCGATGAGCTTTTCAAGAATGAACGTCGAGCCGCCCGATTTCCTGGCGGCCACGGCGGTCAGCGCGATTCTCACCTGCCGCCCGCCGCAGAGTCGGCGCCGAAGGTGTCGTGACGATCGTCGTACTTACTGCGTCTGGAGCGACCGGATCGCGCCGGCTTCGGAGCAGAACGAAGACGATCGAGTTCTCGCTCGAGCGACTCCACCAGTTCGTAAAGCTTCCTCCGTTCTTCTTCCAGTGCGAGTATCTGGCGCACCGCTTCTAGCGCCACTCCGCGCTTGGACAAGCTCCTTATGCGGAAGAGCTGGGCGATGTCTTCCTGTGTATACCTGCGCACGTTGCCGGCTGTGCGCATAGGCTTGATCAGGCCTTTTTTTTCGTACCATCTAAGCGTCTGTGGATGGAAGCCCGCAAAGCGCGCCGCCGCCCCGATCGAGTAGAGCTTAGGGCCGTCCGATTGGGAGTCTCGATCTCGGGAGGGTTGAAGCGAGCCGGATTTCATCTGGCGCTGACCCTCTGTTTCTTGGATGCTGCCAGGTATCGATCGATCTCCGGCCGGGGCGAGGCGGTATGAACGGCTGCGAACTCTTCCAGCGCCCTTCGCTCGGCCGATGACAAACGTGTTGGAATATGCACCCTCACGGTCACATACAGGTCTCCTGTTCCCGACGATGTCGGCGCACCCTTTCCCTTGACGCGGAAGGTCCTGCCGTCTTGAGTGCCTGCCGGTATTTTGATCGTCACAGGCTCACGCATAGTCGGCACTTCGATTTCGGCCCCCAGAGCCAATTCGTGGAACTTGACCGGAAGCTCGAGATAGAGGTCTTTGCCTCTCATTTGGAAAAGCGGATGCGGCCGGACATGTACCCTTACGTATAAATCGCCCGGAGGCCCACCAAGACCCGGCCTTCCTTTTCCGGGAACGCGAATGGTTTGTCCATCGTTTACACCGGCGGGAATCTTCACCTTCAGACGCTTCGTGACGCGCTCCGTACCGCTGCCGCCGCAGCGGCTGCAAGGAGTGCTGACGACTCTGCCGGATCCCCCGCAGTAACTGCACGTTCTGGAAAAAGCGAATCCTCCCTGCTGGGTTTGGATCATGCCCGTTCCCGAGCACTCGGGGCAGGTTTCGATGTCAGAGGTAGAGGCCGCGCCGCTTCCCCCGCACGATGAGCAAGGCTGCTGGGTCTGTACCGCCAGCGTCTTTACTGCGCCGAAGAACGCATCCTCGAAGTCGATCCAGATCTCAGTGTGGATGTCCTGGCCGCGCGCTGTACGACGCGAAGCTCGGCGGGCGCCTCCGAATCCTGCACCGAAAAGGTCGGCAAAGATACCCAGATCTTCGAAACCGCCGAACACGCCCTCGGGAAATCCTCCGCTGAAACCGCCGAAAGGCCCGCCGAAACGGACGCCGCTGCGCAACAATCTGCGCCCTTCGTCGTACTGCTTCCGCTTCTTGGGATCCGAGAGGATGTCGTAGGCATGCGAAATTTCTTTGAATTTTTCCTCGGCCTGCTTGTCTCCGGGATGCTTGTCCGGGTGGTAGCGCTGGGCGAGCTTTCTATAGGCCTTTTTGAGTTCCTTCTCGTCCGCGTTTTCAGGAACCCCTAAGACCGCGTAGAAATCTTTTTCGAGATCTTGCGGGCTGATATCCACCGTCGTTCCTTGTGAAATGTCTTGCGTCTTATGCCGAGGGCTTTCTGTATCCGACCTTTACCTCGGCCGGGCGCAGGATGTGGCGTTTGAACTTGTAGCCGGGCCGCAAGACGTCGACAACGAATTCTTCGTCGCCTTCTTGTCTCGAGCCCTCGTGTTCGAGCGCGTGATGGATGTGCGGATCGAAGCGAACGCCGGGCTCGTCGATGCGGCTTACCCCGGCCTTGGCCAGAGTACCCATCATTTCGGCGTAGACAAGCTCTATGCCTTTTACGATCGTGGGATGCGATTCTCTTATCTGGTCGAGGGTTCCCAACGCTAGATCGAACGCATCGAGCGCCGGAAGCAACGACTCGATCAAGCCTTGAGCGGCAATTTCGAGATGGTGAGTCTGCTCTTTCAGCATGCGCTTGCGATAGTTCTCGTAGTCGGCTTTGATTCGCTGAGCCATTTCCAGGTATTCAGCGGCCTTCTTCTCCGCCTCGGTCGCCCTTTCTTCAGCGGAGCGAAGCGCATCCTGGACGGGATCGGCTTCGGACTGTTCTGCTACATCTGGAGCGGGTGCGTCGCTCGTCTTCTCGTCCGACTGCTCCGGTCCCGAATCGGAGGGTTCCCTATCCCTATCTGATTCTTTGTGTTCTTCAGTGTCACTTCTCATCGGAGGCAATAGCGATCTTCCTCGGTCTCGAAGACGATCCCTTCGGAATGACGATAGTGAGCACCCCGTCTTTCATCGAGGCGGAAACTTTGTCGGAGAGAATGCCTTCGGGAAGTCCTATCGAGCGGCGGCATGTGCCGGAAGGACGCTCGATTCGCAGATATTTCGCGTCCTTACCAGGCGCGGTGGGGTGACGCTCGCCCTGGATTGTCAGGACGTTTCGTTCGATCGTCACATCCAGACTGTCAGAGCTGAAGCCCGGGAGGTCGATCAGGATCCGGACATCGTCGGGCGTCTCGAATATGTCTACCGGAGGAGACCAGGCTCCACGTCGCGCCGGCACCTCCTGGGCTTCCCAGGCGAGATCCAGCAACCGACGCATCTCCTCGGTTAGCCCGAGCATGTCCGAGAACGGGCGGCGATATCTCATGCTCAATCGACCACCTCCGCCTCGACGACATCGTCGCCGTCGTTGTCATTGCGAGTGGCGCTTCCGCCGCCCGGACCTCCGGCCCCTGCCGCCGCCTGCTCGCGCGCCTGCGAATAGACGCGTTGGCCGAACTCCTGCCCGGCATCGAGCACTGCCTGCATCTTCGACTTGATGGCTTCGGTGTCGTTCTCTTTCAGTGCTTTCTTCAGCTCGTCTACCGCGGACTCCAGCCGTTGCTTCTCGGCGTCGGTCAATTTATCCGCCTGCTCCTTGATGAGCTTTTCCGTCTGGTAAACCACGGTATCGGCATTGTTTCGAAGCTCGGCTTCTTCCCTCCGCTTGCGATCTTCTTCTTCGTGCTGTTGCGCATCGCGGATCATCCGCTCGATCTCGTCTTTGGGCAAAGCGGTCCCTCCGGTAATCGTCATTTTCTGCTCTTTGCCCGTGGCGAGATCTTTGGCGGAGACATTCACTATTCCGTTGGCGTCGATGTCAAAAGTGACCTCGATTTGCGGTACCCCTCGCGGCGCGGGAGGGATGCCTTCGAGAGTGAAGGTGCCGAGCAGCTTGTTGTAAGCGGCTATCTCGCGCTCGCCTTGATAGACCTTGATTTCGACCGAGGGCTGGTTGTCCTCGGCCGTGGTGAAGATCTCCGACTTTTTGGTCGGAATGGTGGTGTTGCGCTCGATCAGTTTGGTCATGATGCCGCCCTTTGTCTCGACGCCGAGGCTGAGCGGTGTCACGTCGAGCAGCAGTACATCCTTGACGTCGCCCTTTAGGACCCCCGCTTGAATCGCGGCGCCTACGGCGACCACTTCATCCGGGTTGACGCCCTTGTGCGGCGTCTTACCGGTGATCTTCTCCACCAGCTCGGCGACTGCCGGCATGCGCGTGGATCCGCCGACCAAGATGACGTGGTCGATCTTGCCAAAGTCGAGGTTCGCATCCTTTACCGCCCGCTCCAGCGGCTCTTTGCACTTTTCGAGGAGATCTTCCGTCATCCGCTGGAACTCTGCGCGGGTCAGCTTCATCTCGAGGTGAAGCGGGCCCTGATCGGTCGCGGTGATGAAGGGGAGGTTGATCGTGGTCTCGATCTGGGACGAGAGCTCGATCTTGGCTTTCTCGGCCGCCTCCTTCAGTCGCTGCAGGGCCATCTTGTCAGAGGAGAGGTCGACGGCGTGCTTGTTCTTGAATTCCTTGACCATCCAGTCGATGATCCTCTGGTCCCAGTCGTCTCCTCCGAGGTGAGTGTTTCCGGAGGTCGCTTTTACCTCGAACACGCCTTCGCCTATTTCGAGGATCGATACGTCGAAGGTTCCGCCTCCGAGGTCGAATACCAAAATCGTCTGCTCGGCCGCTTCTTTTTCCAATCCGTAGGCCAATGCAGCGGCCGTAGGCTCGTTGATGATCCGCAACACCTCCAGGCCGGCTATCTGACCGGCCTCTTTGGTGGCCTGGCGTTGTGCGTCGTTGAAGTAGGCGGGAACCGTGATCACCGCTTCGGTGACGCTGTCACCCAGGTAAGCCTCGGCATCTCGCTTTAGCTTCATGAGGATCCGGGCAGAAATCTCCTGCGCCGTGTACTTCTTACCGTCGATGTCGATGGTCCAGTCGGTACCCATATGGCGCTTCACCGACCGGATCGTTCGGTCGGCGTTGGTGATCGCCTGCCGCTTGGCTGCCTCGCCAACGAGCACTTCGCCCGTGGTAGTGAACGCCACGACCGATGGGGTCACTCGATTTCCCTCAGCGTTGGGAATGACGGTGGGCTCCCCGCCCTCGAGCACAGCTACGACCGAGTTGGTCGTACCCAGGTCTATTCCCACTGCCTTGGCCATGGTTTTCTTCCTCCCTGTCGAAAACGGTGAGCTCGTCTCGGTAACCCGTGTCGGTCTTGGGCGCCAAACCGCCCGGTGCGCGGCCGATCGGACACGGGTAAAAGTTTAGCGACGTCTTATCAAGTTAGCCTCGCTGAGATAATCAAACTACCGGAAGCGACGAATTTGTTCCGGCTAGCTTGATTTTTCTCGAAACCCGGTGGACGCGGTTCCAGAAGGATCGACATGCGAGGGTCTAACGAAGTCGACATCAAAGCGAAGGTCTACGACAGTCCGCCGCATGAAGACCTGGTCGCCTGGGTGGTCGAAAGGTGTACTTCGACCGCCGGGCTAGATCGAGGCTCTGCTGCCCCATCCTTGCTCGACGTAGGCTGTGGGGCGGGTGCGAATTTGAGTCTGTTTAGGGAGGCGGGGTTCGAGGCGCTGGGGCTTACGGTCTCGGAAGGCGAGGCCTGGAAATGCGTCGAACTGGGACACAAGGTGGTGGTAGCCGATGCAGAAAAACGCCTCCCGTTTTCGGACGAATGCTTCGACGTCGTCTTTGCCTCCCATGTTCTAGAACACGTTAAGGACCCATGGTCTCTGGTAATCGATATAAGAAGGATTCTGGCGCCTTACGGGGTGCTGTTCGCTGCGATCCCCAATGTGTTGTTTGCGCGGAAACGCCTCGACTTCGCTCTGGGTCGTTTCAGGTACGAAAACTCCGGAACACTCGATATAACCCACCTTCGCTTCTTCGATTTGGAGTCGGCCAGAGATCTCCTAGAATCTGCCGGGTTTTCGATTACCGGTGAGCGCCACATTGGCTGGGTACCGGCGGGCCCGCTACGGCGGGCGATTCCGGTTGCGTTGTCCCGATTGGATAAAGTAATGACTCGAAAATTTCCCGGCTTGTTCGCACAGCAATTTCTGTTCGAAGCTCGCAAGTAGAAGTCGACGTCGACTTTCGCTATTCGATCTTTCCCGTGAAGCCGGTGGGCCAGGTTCTTCTGGTTATTATCCGGGGCAACTCTTCGTCGGGGACGTATACCGCCCGGTGAAACGCCGAAGGGAGTGTCGGGTGAAAGTCGGTCGTCTCCGGCGTCCATTTTTCCCAGACATCCTCGACCCATCGGGGGATCACGGCACTGCGGTGGCCGCTGTGCTGAAGCTTACGAGCGATCCTTTCGGTGCCTCCAACATAGGCAGGATGATGAAAGTATCCCACTTCGATCGGAACGAATTTGCGGCCGACGATTTTATTGAAAACCCGGGGTCCGATTCGGGGAACGGCGTTCAAATATCTGAGAATTCGCGGATATCTCAAAGACCGCAATGTTTCAAAATACCGGCCGGCTTTTACGAAGGCCGTAAAGGGCTGCGGTTCTTCGACCCTGTAGTTCCATGACTTGAAATATACATAGGACCAGACGAGCAGCTCGTTGGCGCCGCTTCGGTATACGTAATCGAGAATGTCCGGCACGGTGTCCGGGTCGTAAATCTCGTCTCCGTCCACTATCCAGAAATAGTCGGGAGGCTCTATCCATCGATCTATCTCTTCTTGTGTCACCCACTGAGGACGGATTTCATGTTGCGCGGGGTATTGCGCCGCATGCATGACCCAATTGCGAGCGAGCGCCTCATCGGGGCACCACATCTTTATGACGCAAATTTTCGAATCGGGATCCGGAAAGTCTATGACCCTATCGAGGGTCGAGTCCGGCGCCACACGGCTGCCGTCCCAGGTCCTGTCGTGTCCGGTCAAAACGAAAATTCTGGCCGCGAAGGGGTAGACCGATTCCAGGGATGCTTCGATAAAGGGCGAATCGGCGAGAGTCACGTATATCGCAAAAACCCTGGGGGAGCGACCTTCACGGTTCATCGCTCGATGCCCCTCTCTCGACTTCTGCGTTCCGGCGTCTCCTGAAAGACAGAATTGAGCGAACGAGATCGCGATCTTCTGCGGTGATGATGCCGGAGGCTGCGAACGCAAAGAAGCAAAGCAACGGGGAGAGCGCGATCGCGAGGAAGTGATTCTGAACAACGAGGGCCGCGCCTAGTCCCAGCCCCAACCCGGGAAGAGCTCGAGCAAATACCGCGATGCCCTCTCTATTTAGCTCTCTCGTACGCTTTGCCAACTCGAAAAAGAGGGAGCTTCCCATCCAGTAGCTTGCAACCGTTACCCAGGCAGCGCCTAAAGCTCCCCATCGCGGTATTACCAGCAGGTTCAATACCAGATTGAAGACGCCTGTGACGATATTGGCGACCATCATCGCCCGCTGAAGCGATCTGGCCAGAAGCGCGACTCCGAGAATTGTGCCGTAGGTGGCGCCCAGTTGTCCCAACAGCAGCACCCTGAGGAGCGGGCCCGACTCGGCGAATCGTTCTCCGTAAACGAGCCGGATCAGAAAAGGGCCTGCTGCGAAAAGCGCAACTACAGCCAGGCCCACCACGGCCACAGCAACGCGAAACGAAGATCGAACGGCCGACCTGAAACGATCTTCGGACTCGAGCCGCTTGCAAATTTCTGGGTATACCGACCTGCCCAGGGCAAGCGGCACGACGGCCATGAGCCCCCCGACGTTGTCGGCTAAGGCATACAACCCCAGTTGGCCGGGCCCCGCCAGTCGCTCGATCAGGACGCGATCTACCCTGAGGTTGACCGATATGGCGAGATACATGAACGCCAGGGGCCACGATTCCCGGGCGAGACCCAAAACCGTCTCCGAAAGCACCCCGAGGCGCGCCCTGAGTGATCTCATCGAAACGACCGCAATTGCCAGCACCTCTGCAGTCGCGATGATCGTTCGAGCGCCGACAAAAGCCTCGACCGGCGCATCTGCAGAAAAAAGGACGAAGACGATGCCCAGCCAGATGAGCTGCCGGGTACTGGTAATCGCCACCATCTTCCACATCTCGAGGCGGGCTTGCAGGATCGCCCCCAGGAGGCGGGGTGGTACGAGGGCGATCGCTTCTATCCCTGCGATGGCAAGAAGCGCCGCGGTTCGACCGCGGTATCCGAGGACGAATGCGGTCAGGGTTGCAATTCCGGCGGCGCCGAAGGCGGTGAGGCAACTGAGCAACAGAGCGCTTCCGAACAAAACGCCGGGCTTGTCTTTTCCGGGCTCTCGAGGATCGGTCTGCAAAAGGGCAGCCCGCCGGACCAGCGGGTTCTCGATGCCGAATGTCGCGAGCCATTCGAACAGACCGGTGAAGGCGTACACGAAGGCGAACATTCCATATCCGTCGCTCCCTAAGGTTCGAACGATGAATATCGAAGCGACGAAACTGACGGGGTATTGAATCGTTTGTCCGAACAACAGGGCGGCTGCGTTACCGGCTACCCGCGCAGGGCCGGCAGTTTCTATTTGTCGAGCGCTGTCTGGAGGATCAGGCATCCCCTCTGGTCCACGGCGCGCTCTTGGATCTCCAAAGGCTTCTCAGGCGCTCGAGGTCTTTACCTGTGTCGACGCACATCCAGAAACCCCTGTGGCGATACGCCCCGAGACGACGCCTGCGACTGAGCTCCTGCAAAACGTCGTATTCGAGACTGGTTTCGTCGGAGTCGATCAGCTCGAGCACTTCGGGCTCGAAGACCATGAACCCTCCGTTGATCCAGCGGTCTTCGACTACGGGTTTTTCCACGAAGTCCGCCCCGATTCCGTCTTCGTGAAAACGGAGTTCTCCGAACTGTGACGGAGGGGAAACCGCTGTGACGGTAGCCGTCTTTCCACTGCTGGAATGCTGGTCCAGCAGCGATCCGAGGTCTACGTCGGATAAGCCGTCTCCGTAAGTGACGAAAAACCTCTCGTCGCATAGGCGATCGCGAAGCCGGCCTATCCGTCCACCGGTTGCGGTGTCCAGTCCTGTGTCCACCAGCTCGATCTTCCATGGCCTGGCATCCGACCGTGAAAGTTCGACGGCGCCCGAGGCCAAAGAGACGGTTATGTCGGAGTGAAGATAGGAATATCTGAGGAAGTATTCCTTGAAGACGTCGGCCTTGTATCCGAGAGCGAGGATGAAGTGGTTGAATCCGTACATCGAAAAGTGATTCATGATGTGCCAGACGATCGGATAACCGCCGACGTCCAGCATCGGCTTCGGTACGGTGGCCGTCTCCTTGGAGAGTCTGGTGCCCCTTCCGCCGGCGAGAATTACGACCTTCAGCATTCCAGTGCTCTTTTTAGAGTCGAGTTGCGTTTCGCTTTGCCGAGTAAAAAGAGGGCTCGAGAGTCGTCGACCGATACCACCGAGACGACCATGTCGCGGCGGATGTCTATCAACTCGATTTTAGAGCCGCCTCCATCTAGAGCGAGCTCAAGTCTAGACTCGATCTTCCGCTTTGCAACGACGGCGGAGTCGGGGTCGGAAAAGAGCAACACAACAGATGCTGCAGGAAGCGAGGCGTCGAGGTACCTGATGGCTACCGAGATCCACCTGGCGTCAAGGCATGCCTGCTCTACGGGCGCCGCCGCCATCGCTGTGGGCAGGCCGGCTGAGAGCGCCAACCGTTCGAGACCGGCCCACTTCAAAATCGAAGACTCGCCGCCTCTAAAGGCGGTTATCGCTTCTGCAATTCTGTAGTCCGGCGAATACACCAGTCTTCTGGGTCCGATGCCGATTCCGGAGGCATCGGGGGCTCTGTAGAGACGGAACAGTCCGGACTCGGCAACGGGCCATCCCGAAGAATCCAAAACAGAAACGGCCTTTTTTGAATCGAACGATCCGACCAGCATGACGGCGCCCGGAGATCCGGTCGGAGTTATCTCCAATACGGCCTCGAGCTGGTCGATGGAGTATAGCGTGCCTTCCCCGACAATCGTGGGAGAGAGCCTTCGCAGCGCGTCCTGCAGCGGCGAAGGGAAGGCTTCGAGACCTGCATCGCGGGCAATGTGAAGATCCGATCGAGCCTGTCGAAAATCGGTGAAATAAAAGCCGTCTATTCCTTGAGAGCCTATCTGCGGCACCGCTGCCAGCATCGCGGTGAGCGCGTTGGGGGGGTTGAAGGATTTGCACGAGAACGCCGACAGGCCGACCGTTGCGATGAGCAGTAGGGCCCGAGTAAAACCGGACTTTTTTGGCTTGCAGGATTTGATTTCGAATACCACCTATGCGGCCGGCTTCAGGGTCTGTATCGGGAACTCGACAGGGGCGCCGGCTACGGAGGCTTTGAATGCGGTGCTCTGGACATAGCCGGCCACCGAGAATGCCAGAGACCACTCTCCGTCGGGGAGCTGAATTTCGTAGCTTCCTGCGGAATCGATCGGTGCATCTGCAAAATGCTCGCCGGTGAGGCCATCTATAGCGGAAACGATCGATCCTTGGGGGACCTGGGATGCACCCTGGAGAGCTATGCGTCCTTTGCAGGATCTTAGACGCGCGAGCTTGAAATCGAGAGTCCTGTCGTCTCCGGGCGCCAATGCTATGAAGTCGGAGTAGGACTTGACCGGGCGGCCGTTGTTCCACCCCGGTGCGAGACCGTTCCATCCCAATGGATGGGAGGGATTGATGATGTTGGCGACCGCAACATAGGCCCCGGCCGGAAGTTCGACAGAGTATTTGCCTGATAGATCCGTATTCCCGGGTGGCCCGACCTGGTTGCCCGACAGGTCAAAGAACACTACCTGAACGTAGGGTACGGGCTCCTGGGTGTCCGAAGCCGTTACCACGCCCGAAACCCGCGCCGGCCCCTCTTTTTGCTCTGCGCCGGTCTGATTTGCGCTGTGCTCGGCGCCTCGAGAACAGCCCGCAAAGACGAGCGTCGCTGTCAGAAACGCCGCAAACACAGTTATTATTTGCGCAGCGAAGCGATTGCCTTTCGAGCCGACATACCGGATCGCACTTCGCTGCGACATGTCGGACATAGGACATGACCTCCGTGCGGAAAAGATTTCAGAGATTCCATGGTGTGTTGCAAAGGGAAGCTCATTCGAGTTTACAGGCGTGCGACGCCTATATAACCTGTGAGCCCGGCTGCAGCCTGTAAGCCCCACACTGGAGGAGACCGGCTGAAATGTACGGATCGACCACTTCCTCAGTTTCATTGATCGCTGCCGTGGAGAGTACTCCGGCAGGCGATTTCATCGGCCGCGAGGTCTTTGGAAACATCCCCTTTGCCCTCGAGATGGTGTTCTACGGGGCCTCGGTCGTTTTCGTCGCACTTGCCGGATACCTTTTCGGTCTGCGGTTCCGGAACTGGACAAGGGGACAGTCGGAGCTACGAGGCGGTCGGACCGAGCAGAGGATGAGGGAGTTCTCCGGGGGGGTTCTAATGCGAACCCTGCTTCGGGACCGCTCGGCCGGGCTGATGCACTCGCTTATCTACTACGGTTTTGTGATCTTGTTCGCAGGCACCATCACCCTCGAAATCGACAACCTGGCGCCCCGGAGTCTCAAGTTTTTGAGGGGCGATACATATCTCGCCTATTCGTTCGTGCTCGAGCTAGCCGGAATCTCCTTCATCGCAGGCTTGATATGGGCTGTGGCCCGACGATACGGCGCCCGTCCCTACAGACTCGCTACGAAGACCAGGCCTGAAGACGCGATTACCCTTCTTACGCTCTTCACCATCGGCATATCGGGTTTTCTGGTCGAAGGCGCGCGTATCGCTCTCGCCGGGCATCCTTCTCACGAACGGTGGAGTTTCGTCGGCTATCTGTTGTCGAAGGTTTTCTTTGGATGGGCATCGCAGGATGCGTTGATCTCTCTTCACCGGTCGCTCTGGTTGCTGCACTTCGCATCGTTCGCGTTGTTCTTGGCGTTGCTTCCGACCACGAAGCTGCGTCACATGGTGACATCTCCGCTGAATCTTGCTTTGCACGAGAGAGAGCGGCCCAAGGGCGCCATGAAACCCATGCCCAACCTGATGGAGGTAGAGGTCGAGTCGGTCGGAGTTCACCGAATCGAAGAGTTCACCTGGAAGCAACTCTTCGATACCGACGCCTGCACTGTTTGCGGACGGTGCACCTCGGTATGCCCTGCCAACAACACCGGAAAGCCCCTCGATCCCCGGGAGATCGTCCTCAAGACCGGAGAGGTCATGGCCCGGACGGGGCGTCTGGTGGAATTTCCGATTTCGACCCCGGCCGGACTCGACCGCGAGATTCGGATATCGGCCGACTCCGTCTTCGAGAGGATCACTTCCGAGGAAATCTGGTCTTGCACGACGTGCAAGGCGTGCGATGCGGCGTGCCCGGTGGGCATAGAGATTCTCGACAAGATTCTGGACATGCGGCGCTATCTGTCGCTCATGGAATCGGATTTCCCCACCGAGTTAGGCCAGGCCTATAAGAATCTGGAGAATTCATCCAATCCATGGGGAATGGGTCAGCATACGAGGGCTGAATGGGCGGCAGACCTTGGAGTCAAGGTCGTCGGGGACGGCGGATCCTTCGATGCTGAATACCTTTACTGGGTCGGATGCGCCGGCTCGTTCGACGACCGCAACAGAAGGGTCGCCAGATCGACTGCGGTATTGCTGCAACATGCAGGGGTCGATTTCGCCATCTTAGGTCCGACCGAGTTGTGCACCGGGGACCCGGCCAGGCGATCGGGGAACGAATATCTTTTCCAGATGCTGGCGATGCAAAACATAGAGACTCTCGACGCTTTAGGCGCAAAGAAGATCATCGTTCACTGTCCACACTGCTTCAACGTGCTCAAGAACGAGTACCCGCAGTTCGGCGGCAACTACGAAGTCATACACCACAGCGAGCTGCTGCAGCACCTCATAGACGAAGGACGGCTGCAGGTGGGAGACGGACTGGCCGGGAAGAAGATCGTTTATCACGACTCGTGCTATCTCGGCCGCCACAATGACATCTACGAAGAGCCGCGCAAGGTCATCGGTTCTTTGGGCGGGGTCGAAGTACTGGAGATGCAGCGCAACCGAACCAGGAGTTTTTGTTGCGGCGCCGGAGGCGCAAGGATGTGGATGGAAGAGAGGCTCGGAAAGAAAGTCAACATCGAGCGCACCGACGAAGCTCTTGCGACCGAGCCGGATGTGATAGCGGTGGCGTGTCCGTTCTGCCTGATCATGCTCGACGATGGGGTCAAAGAGCGCAAGCGCGAAGACGTAAGGGTGGGCGATATATCCATGCTCATCGCCGAATCGCTACAGTTGTCCATCAGCGGCGTCGGTTTGCCGCAGGCTCAATCCGTAGGGGCGGGAGCTCCTCTTGCCGGCGAGGAGAGGGGCGCCGCAGGGGAGAGCGTGGGCGAGACCTAAGAGGCAGGCAACATGACCACCATCTCAGACCTCAGGGTGTTTTGCCCGGACGAGGGTGGTGGCAATCCTTTAGGTGTCGTCCTGGTCGACAGGCCGTTGAGAATGCTCTCCGGAGATGATTGCCTGCGAACGGTCGCTGCATCCGGTCATCACGAGGTCGTGTTCGCATCCGAGAGCGAGTGGTCGAAGAAGAGATCGCTCGTTGCCCGAGTGTTTACGCCCAGGGAGGAACTTTCCTTCGCCGGTCATCCACTTGTAGGGCTGGCCGCTTACTACTCCTCCGAGAGAGGTTTACACGAACCCTGGAAAATACGGGCGCCGGCCACCGAGGTTTTTGCGTGGGCGGAAGGAAACTTCGGATGGATTCGGGTACCTCCCCCTCCCATTTCGCCCGGGCCCAAGGATATCTTTCCGATATTGAAAGCTCTCCGTGTCGACGCACTGGATCTGTCTCCTCGCATGCCGGCGGCCCGCGCGGGGTACGGAAAGCCGTATTTGGTGCTGGCTTTTGCCGATCCGGACCGGTTGATCGAATTCGATCCCGACATGGAAGCGCTGGCCCGCTCGGACGACACGAAGTGGGGACTTTGCTGTTTCGCCATCCGGGGCGGCGATGTCACGATGCGATTCTTCGCTCCTGCGCTGGGCATCGATGAAGATTCGGGTACCGGAAGCGCGGCGGTCGCTTTAGCCGTATTTCTCTCGCGACACTGGCGAATGGCGCCGCGTGACTTTACCGTCACGCAAGGGCACCGCACAGGGCGCCTGTGCAAAATTCTCGTACGCCGCCCCGAGACCGGCATCGAACTGGGAGGGCGGGTAGAAATTGACGGCACTCGCGAACTTTGACCGATGGCCACGGTATCGGTCGATAGAGTGTCCAAGTCGTTTGGGACTCGTCGGGTGTTGGACGGGGTATCCCTGGAAATTCCCGATGGATCCATTTTCGGCCTCATCGGACCGAACGGCGCGGGCAAGACCACCCTCCTGAGCATTCTGGCCGGACTGCGCAAACCCGACGACGGTCGGGTCGCAATCGACGGGCATCCGCCGGGAGAAGTCCGCTTGGGGTTCATGCCCGACACTCCTCAGGACTACCCCTGGTTGACGGTCGAAGAGTCACTGAGACTTGCGGCGAGAATTTGCGGTGCGAGCGATGTCGACTCGGTAGTAGCCGAGTCGATCGATAAATTCGGGCTTTCGGCGTTCGCAAAAGCCAGACAGCGCTCACTGTCGAGGGGGATGCGCCAGAGAGCCGCATTGGCAGCCGCCCTCGTAGGATCTCCCGAAGTTGTCGTTTTAGACGAGCCGTGTTCGGCTCTGGACCCTTTGGGGCGAGCGGATGTGCTCTCGGCAGTGGCGGCGCTCAGAGGAACTGCCACGGTCATCTTTTCGACGCACCTGCTGGCCGACGTCGAGAGGGTGTGCGATCGCGTGGCGGTAATATTCGGGGGAAGGATTGTCGCAGACGACTCGATCGAGTCATTCCGTTCCGCGGCGGCTTCCCGTGGTTTCGTGATCGTATTCGATCGCCCTGTGCCCGGTCTCATTTCCTCGTTTGCGAGGGAGTCATGGTGTGTTTCAGCATCGGAACCGGCGCCGGGACGTATCGAACTGGAAGTAGCAGATGCCTACGCGGCGCAGAACGGGATCCTCGAACTTCTCCGGGGAGTGCAAGCCGAGCTGATCTCGCTGGAGCGGGCCGGCACGTCGCTGGAGCGCGCTTTGCTTTCTGCGCTGGAGAAGAACTAGTGCGTGCCATCTTCGTCGAAAACGAGATCAAAAGAGCCCTGCGATCGTTTCGGTTCCACGTACTTGCAGCGGCGTTCGTATTTCAGGGGATCGTCGATCCGTTGGGGGCGAAGCTGTTGCCCAAACTCGGACTGCTGTTCGGATTGAGCGCCGAAGACGTTCGTTCTCCCACGCCGCAAGAGGTGTTCGAGGCTTACGGGAGCGATTCTACTAGGTTCGTTCTCCTGGTCTTTACAATCCTTGCGATGACCGCGGCTGCGGACGAATTTCGGCGGGGCTCCGATTCCGGGGCGTTCGTTTTTACCAAGGGCGCCGATCCGCGCAGCATTTTGGACGCCAAGATTCTGGTATGGGGCGCGGCCGCCTTCGCTGCGTCGGTGGCCGGGCTGGCGGTGGCGTGGGTGGCGACCATTCTGGTCGTCGGCGATCTGTCGGCGAAAGTGGTCGCTTACACGGCGGTGGGCACTGTGTTGTTCTGGCCCCTCGCTGCGACCGTAGTTGTGACTTCTGCGTCGGCTTCGCGGTCGGCATGGGGAGGGTTTGTTGCCGGATTGGGTCTTATCGGAACAGGAATTCTCGAACTCGTAGACGTCGCCGGCGATTGGATGCCTGCCGCGCTCCTGACGATTGCCGATGAACTCGATGCATCCGGGTCGAACGATTGGATGCTTTTGGCAAAGCCCCTAGCGGGTATGCTTTCCTTGGCTGTGCCCTCTTTTATATGGGCTCGGACGAGGGCATCGGCCCCGGGCTGGGACTGACTGAAAGAACCGGGGAGCGTCGTATCACACCCTAGGGACCGCTTTTGCGTCGAATCAGGAACCTGAATTGTGTGGCATCGCCGGGATTTACCTGATCGATAAGCCCCCCGTCTCTTCGGGCCGCGAGACCGAAAAAATCGTCAAAGAGATGAGCGGGGCTCTGGCACATCGGGGCCCCGATCGGGATGGGTATTGGTCCGATTACGAAGCAGGGATATTTTTGGGCCATCGAAGACTCTCGATCGTCGATCTATCCGATAACGCAGCTCAGCCAATGACGAATGACGACGGAAGCGTCGTTATCGTCTACAACGGCGAGATCTACAACGCAGGTGAACTACGACGCGAGCTAGAGTCCACCGGTCGATTCAGTTGGAAGACCGACCACTGCGACACCGAAGTCGTGCTGAGAGCGTATGAGCAGTGGGGGGAATCCTGTCTGGAGAGGCTGAGGGGAATGTTCGCGTTCGCCATTTGGGACGGGCGCAAGCGAACCCTCTGGCTGGCGCGCGACAGGATAGGCATCAAGCCTCTCTATTACACATTCGATGGACGCCGATTCGCCTTTGCTTCAGAAATAAAGGCGTTACTTTACGATCCGCACTTCGAGCCGAGAGTAGATCATGAGGCTCTTTACCACTACCTTACGTTTTTCGTAGCGCCCCCTCCCAAGACGATGTTCGAGGGGGTAAAGAAACTTCCGGCGGGATCGAGCGTTAGCGTGGCGGCCGACGGCAAGATCTCCGAGCGGCGCTGGTGGGATCTGCTCGAAGCCGCCCGACCGCTGGATTTGGGCAGCATCGACGACTACGCGGAGGTCGTAAGATCCGAGCTGGAGAAATCCATCGAGATCCACAAGATGTCCGATGTGCCCGTCGGGGTCTTTCTCTCCGGTGGACTCGACTCTTCGACCAACGCATATTTTTTCGCCCGGGGGGAGCCGAAACCCATCCGAACGTTTTCGGTCGGATACGCGGGCAGTTTCGAAAGTTACAAGAACGAGTATTCGTACGCCCGCCTGATGGCGAACGCGGTGTCCGCGAGGCACTACGAAGTCGATATGTCCGATCTCGATTTCGCATCGTATTTGCCCGCTATGGCCAGGCAACTGGACGAGCCCTTGGGCGACCCGGTCGCCGTCTCGATCTACTATCTGTCGGCTCTCGCCAGAAACGAGGGCGTGACGGTATGTCAGGTGGGAGAGGGTTCCGACGAACTGTTCGGCGGATACAGGTCGTGGCAGGCGCTCGTAGCGATCGAAAGATTCGCGGCGCCGCTTCCCGGCGCGTTCCTCAGCGGCGCCTCCCACCTTGCCCGTCTTGCCTATCGAAAAGATGAAAGGCCTGCGTTGTGGGTGTCCCGTATGGCGCGCGGTGTCCCACCTTTTTGGGGCGGCGCCGAGGGCTTCACCGATCAGGAAAAAAAGGCGTTGTTATCGAAGGTCGTACTGAAAGACTGCGGGGATTTGACTTCCTGGGACGCGATAGAGCCGTACTGGAAAAAGTTCGATTCGGCTTCGCGCCTGCGGTCGCCCCTGCAATGGATGAGCTATCTAGATCTTTCCTTTCGAATCCCCGAGTTGCTCTTGATGCGCGTCGACAAGATGTCGATGGCTTCCGGACTCGAGGCCAGAGTGCCGTTCCTGGACCATCGTTTCGTCGAGTTGGTGATGGGGATTCCCGAAAAAATCAGGATGCGTTACCTGAGACGCAAGTACCTGCTGCGAGCGGCGATGCGTGACATTCTTCCGCCGGCCATTGCGACTCGGAGTAAGCAAGGCTTTAGGGTTCCCATTGCCGAGTGGCTGAATATGCCCCGATTCGAAAAGTTCGTGACGGACATCGTGTCGAGTTTCGCGGACGAGTCGGGATTGCTAAATCGATCGACTGCTTCGACCGGCATTCACCGGACGGACAAGCGCAAGGTCTGGCTTCTTCTCGTTCTGGCGCTCTGGTGGAAGCAGTATCTAGGGTCTGAAGAGATCGACATGGCGCGCTGGTTTCCGGAGCTGGAGCCAAAAGCTTCCGCCAAAGAGTGAATCCTGTAAGGGACCTCAAGACTCTGATCTCCGACCCGCTCGCGAGGCGGGCCGCCGCAGACACCATCGTTCGGAGAGCGTCTCGGGCATTTAGTCGAACCAGAAAGCGACCGACCGAAGCCGACACCGCTTTCTCGATTCTCAAGCCTCGGTACTCCGAGGTAATCGAAGAGATGGCCGCCAGGTTCGATTATCGTCGGCTCATTCGGAAACCGCTTCCTGATACCCTCATCGAGCGCCATGCAGACTGGATAGAGCGGTGCGTGGCTTCTACCCTGGACCACTGTTTCGATCTGGGCGGAGAATCGTGGGTGCGATATTCGGCTCGGATCGCGCCTCCGGGCGCGCTGGGTACCCGAGTGGGCGTCCGGACGGTGAGGTACGCCGGCGCCGATGGCGAGCGGTTATCGGTCGGTTCATCATGTAGCGTCGACCCTCGGAACCGGCTACCCGGGCCGTCGGAGGGGTACGAGCCGATTCCATGGCACACCGATCCACTCACAGGCTTTTACTGGGACTGTTTTCGCGAGTATTCTTCCTCGGAGCTCAATCCGGCGTCCGGCGCGGATGTGCGAGTCGCGTGGGAGATCGCGCGTATGCAGCACCTGCCGCTGCTGGCAATTGCACACTCGTCGGCCCCGGCCGAACTACGCCGGCGTCTTGTGCGTGAATTCGTCGATCAGGTGATCGACTTCCATTATTCGACTCCACCCCCCTACGGGATTCACTGGGCCTCGGGCCTGGAGGCCGGAATTCGTACGGCTAACATCGTCCTCGCTCTCTGTCTTTTTTCGGCTTCGGGCGCGAAATTCGACTCGCAAGACCTAGAAGCGGTGTTCGGTTGTGTGCTGGATCATCTCAAATTCTGCGTGGAGAATCCGGACCGCCGATCCTTTCTCACTCACAACCATTATCTAGTTCAACTGTGTGGAACGGTCATCGGGACGGCCATAATCGACGACGAAATCACAGAGGAGGTCTTCAATTCATCGAGCACACGGCAGGATGCGGCAGAGGAACTCTGCAGGGAGATCTGCGAGCAATTTCATCCGGACGGATCGAATTTCGAGGGATCGACCGGCTACCACCTGTTCGTTTCTCAGGCGGCCGCTTACGGGCTGGCGGTGCTGAGGAGTAACCTTCCGGAGACACCGGGCCTAAAAGATGCTCTGGACAGAATCGGCGCGGCGGGGGAATTTCTCGATGCCGTCACCTCGGACTCCGGACGAATTCCTATGATCGGCGACTTCGACGGATCGCGCCTTTTCCTGATAGAGCGGAAATGCGAGCCTGAACGATCCTTTATTTGGGATCGGCTTTATTCGCCTCCCGTCATCTGCTCGATCGCAGAGGTCTCAGGTTTTCGCCCGCGCTATAACGAGGAGTCGTCCGACTCGCTCGACGCTGCTCTGATGCGGTCGATCATCGGAGGAAGGGAAGTCGAAAGCATAAAGGCCGGCCGCGGCTTTCGGGATGGCGTTCGCACAAAACATCCCCGGAACCGCGATCGCGACAGAGGGGATGAGAGCTCTTTTCTTCTGGCCGTCGGGAAGGAATGGGATCGCTCTAAGACCTGCTCGAGGCGCCTGTGGCTTTTCGGTGAAGACGGAGCGAAGGCGTTTTTCGGAGCGGGACATATCTCCGATATACCCGGGGTGACTTCTTCGGATTTTATCGGCGTTTTCCTGGAAGGCGATGGCGATCTTGTGTTGCATGCCTTTTCGGACTTCGGACTCTATATCTACCGGGGACCCGACATATTCGCCGCCATCCGATGCGGCCCGGTAGGACAGAGAGGATGGGCAGGACACTCGCACTCCGACCAACTATCGATGACTCTCGAAATGGGCGGAAACTCCTATCTCCAGGATCCGGGAACTCTGACTTACGGAGGCTTTCCTCGCCTGAGGAGAGCCTATAGGTCGTCGAGGGCGCACAACGGGCCTTACTCGAGCGGGGTGGAATCGCTTCCTCAAGGACGTTCGCTGTTCGGAGCGCCGGGCGGCTTCGGAGGTGTCTGCCTTCTAGCATCGAAGGAGGTATTCGTTGGGAGCTGGGGGGACGGCCGAAATTACTTCCGACGCATGGTCTTGTTTTCTAGAAATCGAAAGGCTCGAAAGATGCTCGTGAGTCTCTGCGCGACCGGCCGCCCCGACCCTATCGAGAGCTCGTTGTCGGATGGAAAACGGGCGACCTGGAGCGTTGCGGTGCTCGACTGGAGTTCTGGCGCCCCCCTCGCCGAGCACAGCCTCCTACCGGCTGCCCGCGCATATGCCCGGATCGCATGGAGAGACGAAAGTGCTCATTTCTCGAACTCCCGGTAAAAACGGCTCGGCACCGGCCCGGTTTGACCCTGGTATTTCGATCCGGCAGCTTCGCTTCCGTACGGATTGGCAGCCGGAGTGGAAAGCTCATAGAAGGAAATCTGCCCGATCTTCATTTCGGGATACAGCGTTATCGGAAGGTTGGCTACATTGGACAGCTCGAGGGTGAGATTTCCGTTCCATCCAGGATCTACGAAACCGGCTGTGGAATGAATTAGAAGGCCGAGTCTTCCCAGGCTCGATTTACCCTCCAGTCTTGCGACCAGATCATTAGGAAGCCGGATTCTTTCCAGAGTGGATCCGAGAACGAATTCTCCCGGATGGAGGATGAACGCGTTGCCCGGTGCAACCCGGATCTCTTCAGTCAGGTCGTCTTGGGGTTCTCTGAGGTCTATGAAAGGCTTGCGAGCGTTGTGGAACACCCGGAACGTAAAAGCCAGGTGCAGATCCACCGAACTCGGTTGCACGCAGTCTTCGAAGAAGGGATCGATCTCTATTCTTCCGCCTTCTATAGCGTCCAGTATCGATTTGTCCGAGAGGATCACCGTCGCGCCTCTTTTTCGCCTCGGGAACCAAAAATTCAGTCTGGAACCTCAATTGTCCTAGACGACAAAGCCTCGGACCAATAGTCTGAAATCCTAGCGGCTTTGAGCCCGCGATCGCGGATGTAGTTCAGAGGTAGAACGCAAGCTTCCCAAGCTTGAGACGGGGGTTCGATTCCCCTCATCCGCTCCGATCTCACTCAGAAATGACTCCTCAGCAAGCCTCCGTCCACCGGTATCGAGGCTCCGGTGATATAAGACGCCGGCCGGCTGCACAGAAAGGCGACCACTCTGCCGAACTCATCGGGCCGCCCGTAACGTCCGGCCGGTATCGCTCTTTCGTTCCGGTCACGGATTTCGGTCTCGGTCACACCCTCTCGACGTGCGTTCTCGGCATCCAAAGTTCTCACTCGCGCGGTGTCTATCCGGCCGGGCATTACGCAATTGACCGTGACTCCTTTTTGAGCGACTTCCCGGGATAGCGTCTTTGCGTATCCGTGAACCGCCATTCGCAACGAATTCGATGCTATGAGCCTTGGCACCGGTTCTCTTACGGCAGCGGAAGTGATGAAAACGATGCGCCCCCAACCGGATTCCAGCATCGAAGGTAGAAGTTTTCCGGTCATGTCCACGAGCGGTACTAGCAGTGTCCTGCATGCCTCGGTCAATTCGTCGCCGGTGGCATCAAGCGCTGCGCCGGGAGGGGGGCCGCCTGTGTTTCCGACGAAAATCCGGGGTGCGCCGAATCTTTCATGTGCGGTCTCGATCAGTCTGATTCGGGTAGATTCATCGCCGATGTCGCCTTCGACGAACGCGGCGCTTGTCGCCGGAAGCCCGACCGCTTCGAATTTGGAGGGATCTCTCCCGTTCAACACCACCGACACCCCTTCCTCGAGAAGGGCTTTCGCCGAAGCGAGTCCCAGTCCCGAGCTGGAAGCGGTAACTATCGCAACCTCACCTGTGATGCCCAGATCCATCGCCCGTCGCCCCGTTCAGAAAAAAGACTTTACGGCGCCTGCGACTATGCCCGAAACGATTCCGCTATCGAAGAGAAGGCGCCCAGAGGGTCCGAGCTTTCTATCACCGGCCTTCCTACGACTATAAAGTCCGCTCCCAGGGCTGCCGCCTCCTCGGGGGTAGCCGTTCTCGATTGATCATCCGGTGACGTACGCTCTTTTTCAGGAGCAGAGCTGCTCGTTCGCTCGGTACGTATGCCGGGGCAAACTTTGAGCATCTCCGTGGGGAGAATTTCGTTCACTACCGGCAGGTCGGGGGCTGCGAGCACGATGCCGTGACATCCTGCGTCTAGCGCGCTACGAGCCCTGAGCGCAAGTAACTCTTCTACGGAAGTGCCCGGACAGTCGGCTGAGACGGTCGATGCATCAGAACTCGTCAATACGGTCACGCCCAAGACATAAAATCCTTCGTCCTGGTCGCCGGCAGCGGATACGGCTGCGGCAGCCGCTCCATTTGCCACGTGCGCGGTAAAGAACGTTGCCCCCATTTCTTTGGCCGCTCGAGCCGCGGATTCGACCACACTCGGTATGTCATGAGCCTTGAGATCCAGAAACACCAGTTTTTCGGATTGCCTGAGCCATTCGACGACGCCGGGACCCGCCCGGTAGAAGAGCCGGGGTCCGATCTTGTAGAAACGGCATGCTTCTCCGAGCGATTCGACTAATCGCTTAGCTTCGTCCAAAGAGGGAACGTCGAGGGCTACGATCACTCGATCCCGGGGTTCGAATCTTTCTCGAATCAAACCCGACCCTTCCTTACGCTCTTCTAGCTACAGGGTCCCGGATTCGGCGAAAGCCTCTTCGACCGCCCAGGCGATGCAGTGGATCGCAAAGAGATGCATCTCCTGTACGGTTTGGGGATCTTCACTGGGCGCCGGTATTACAACGTCGCAGAGGTCGGCCAGGTCGCCACCTCTGCGTCCGAGCATGGCAATCGAGGATATTCCCAGCGACCGCGCAGCACCGGCGGCCTCCAGAAGATTTTTCGATCGCCCGCTCGTGGATAGGAGGAAAAGCACATCTCCTTTTTCGCCGAATGCCCGGATCTGTCTGGAAAAGACGGATTCGTATCCGAAGTCGTTGGCGATAGCTGTAAGCGAGGACGTGTCACCGTGGAGGCATAGGGCCGGAAGAGGTGGTTTGTCGCCCCGAAACCTCCCGACGATCTCGCCGCTCAGGTGCTGAGCTTCTGCTGCGCTTCCTCCGTTGCCCGCAGCGATAATTTTCTTTCCGGACCGAAGCGCATCCAGAGTTATTTGGACCGCCCTCGAGAGGGCTTCCACAAAGAGGAATCTGGATCGGTCGGAGCGACCCGCTTCCTCGATGCTCTCGAGAGCGTTCTTGAGAGACTCTGTCTTTTTCTGCACTATCGACTGCAGATCGATCTTCTTATCGGTCACTTCGTTGCTTGTCGCTTACGGTTCTGGTTCCTATCCCTTGCCTCCTGCCCGGCCGGGACCGTTGGGCTTACCTCCGGTGGAGTTCCTCGGGAGACAGATCGTTTTTCCGCTTCTACGATCAGCTTCGCCGCTTCGTAAAGGGTCTCTGCAATCGCCCAGGCCTCAGCCTCATCGGCGTAGCTCGATGCCTCTAGAGCCGTTTTTTCCGGTGTGGTGGCCAGCATTACGGCGCGCACCCCGGCTCGATTCGCCGCGAGAATGTCGCTCCACATGTTACCTACGAGGAAGCTGCGCTCGAGGTCGATACCCCTTTCTTTCGCTGCTCTCAACAGCATGCCGGGCGCCGGCTTTCGACAGTCGCAGATCGCTCTCCATTTCTCGAGCTTCGCGGACGGGTGATGAAAGCAGTAGTACCAGGAGTCTATCGCGACACCCTTTTTCGCCAGAAGCGCGACGATCTTGTCCTCAATCGCCGAGACGTCTTCGGGTGTTGCCAGTCCTCTAGCTACGGCCGACTGATTCGAGACGACGATCAATTCGAATCCGGCATTTTTCAATTCCGCGAGTCCGGCAGCGGCCCCGGGAAGAAGGCGCACCCGTTCGGGGTCCGCCAGGTATTCGATGTCTTCGATGAGCGTACCGTCTCGGTCTAGGAATACGGCGCGTGCCAGGTCTGGACTCCTCTGGTTTCGAACGAGAACGGGGTGACGCGATTGCCGCGCTGCTCCAGAGCCGACCTGAGGCGCGCGACTTTCTCGACGGGACAGAAGAACAAAAAGTATCCGCCCCCGCCGGCGCCCAGTACTTTCCCGGCAACTGCGCCGTGTTCGAGACCGAATTGGTAAAGGTCGTCGATTTCGTCGACCGTAATCCCCTCGGCCAGCCGCTTCTTCGCTTCCCATCCTGCAGCCAGCCCCTCGGCGAAGTCTCGCAAGCGTCCTTTGAGCAGCGCCGCTCGCATGTCGATCGCGATTTGTTTGATCTCACCCAGAGCCTCGATCGATTGTTCGTTCTTTGTTCTATACCCCTCTATCTGGCGCTCGAGAATATGTCCCGACAGTCGCGTCGTCCCCGTGTAGCAAAGAACCAGACTTGCGTGGAGTTCGTCCAGGGTCTCGCTTCTGAGGGCGAGTGGATGAACCAGCGCGCCTTCGACGTCGAACTCTATGAAGTTGAACCCACCGAACGCCGCGGCGTAATGGTCTTGCAATCCCCCCGGGATCTCCATGTTGTCCCGTTCGATCTTGGCGGCTCTGGCGGCGATCTCGTACGGACCTAGCACCTCGCCTGTTGACTCACAAAGCGTCGCGGTCATAGCGACGATCAGCGCAGACGAAGATCCGAGTCCGGATCCCGGAGGGGCATCGGAATGGAGCACCAACCGCCTCGAACGGAGGTGCTCTTCTCGACCCGGAAACTCTTTTAGAACTGCCTGCACCAGGTCGGAACGATTTGGCGCTTCGCTTCTGGAATCTTCTGTACTCGCATCCTCGCCGCCGGCGCGCTCGGAGCGACTTTCCATTCGAAAAACCGTTCCGAGATCCGGCGATTCGACCTCGAACTCGTCCGATTGAGTGGGTCCTGTCAAGGTCGAATAGGCGTACATGTCGATGGTCGCAGATAGGACGCATCCCCCGGCGGTTTCCGGGTAAGGGGGCACATCGGTGCCGCCTCCTGCAAAGGAAACGCGCAGCGGCGCCCGGGCCCTTATGGATCGCGTTCTCCGCGACACCTCATCCTCGTCTGGAATTTCTACGGTTTCGCATAGTCCGGATCGATACTACGACGATTTGTCCAGAAGGCTCAGCAGTGACCAAACGGCGGTCACGAATCCGGCGATCATGAAAAACAGCGTACGTGTGCGATTGACGGCCATGTGTCGCCTTTCGCCGCCGACGCCGGAATTAGCCCCGGGGCTTTCGGTCGACCGGGGTCTCGCCGAGGGATTTCTCATGAGGTAGAAGCTGGGCCGAGGACGGGAACCTCTCAGCCAGGCGAGCAGACTTCCAACGAAGACGGCCATGCCGATGCCGAGCATGATCTCGGGTACTAATTGATCGAGTCCTAGCATCGGAAATAGCGATGAACCTGGCGCCTCGCCGGGGTTCCTGTAGCCCGCGCGCCCGAAAGCCGGCTAGTGCATCTGGACCTTGGCGAGGTCTGCAAATTTCGTACAAGCCTCTATGAAAGCGAGGTTGATCCTACCAGTGGGGCCGTTTCGGTGTTTGGCGATTATGACCTGCGCTTGCCCTCGCTCGGGCGAGTCTTCGTTGTAGTAGGAGTCTCTGTAGAGGAATATCACCAGGTCTGCGTCCTGCTCGATTGCCCCCGACTCCCGGAGATCGCTCAATAGAGGCGTTTTGGGGTTGCGCTGCTCGGGCGCTCGATTCAGCTGGCTCACCGCTATGACGGGAACCGATAGCTCACGCGCCAGCAATTTCAGACCTCTGGAGATTTCGGATATATCTTGCTGGCGATTTTGATCGCGTCGGAACGTGCCGGTTTCCATTAGCTGCATGTAGTCGACCACTACCAACCCGAGTTCTTTTCTCGCAGCGAGTCTTCTACACTTGGCCCGCAGCTCCATCAAGTTGATCGAGCCGGTGTCGTCGATGTAGATCGGATCGTTGGCCAGGCGCCCCGCTGCGTTCATCAATTTCTTCCATTCGGTATCGTTCATACGCCCGGTTCGGATGTGGGACAGGTCGATCATCGCTTCGGCTGCTAAGAATCTCTGGATGAGTTCGGATTTCGACATCTCGAGGCTGAAGATAGCGACGGCTTTTTTGGTCAGGCGCGCCGCGTTTTGAGCCGAGCCGAGCACGAAAGCGGTCTTGCCCATGGAAGGGCGCGCTGCGACGACTATCAGATTGGAGGGTTGAAAGCCGGAAGTTATTTCGTCGAGGTCTGCGTATCCGGAAGGAATGCCGGTAAGGGTGTGCTCGCGTTGGTAAAGGTGTTCCAAACGGTCGATTGCATCGTCGAGCAGATCGTGAATCGTTGCGAAGAGTTCGGCGCTGTCTCTTTTGGTCACCTCGAAGATGAGGCTTTCTGCGTAGTCGATTACATCGGCGGTCTGTCCACCAGGTGCGTAACAGAGCTCCTGAATCTCGCGAGTGGCGCTTAGCAGCCTGCGAAGTCGGGCATAGTCCGCCACGATCCGCGCGTACTGGGGGGCGTGAACCGGGGACGGAGTCATCTCGACGAGCGAAGTAAGAGTTTCGGTGCCGCCGATCGAGTCGAGCTTGCCGGCGCG
>VAPR01000186.1_pt1 | contig 44739 bp, 33 predicted proteins | sample 3380701 | NCBI WGS metagenome assembly VAPR01 (sample SAMN11536904, study PRJNA540576) | hot springs metagenome | isolation source: hot spring wet sediment | place: Spain: Lobios | collected 2014-01
ATAGCCACGCGAAGCAGGCGGCCGCGGCCCTGGAGCGCGTGGAGGAGATCCTGCAGGTCCCGGTGGTCTCAGAACCCAGGGGTGCCCGCGACCTCGCCGGCCCCCTGGGCGAGGTGGCGTACGAGGACGTGTGGCTGGCGTACGAGCCCGGCCGCTGGGCTCTGCGCGGGGTGCACCTGCGCATCCGGCCCGGCGAGCACGTGGCCCTGGTGGGGCCGAGCGGCGCGGGGAAGAGCTCCCTGGTGAACCTCCTCCTGCGCTTCTACGACCCCACGCGGGGCCGCCTCACCGTGGGCGGGGTGGACGTGCGGGAGATCCGCACCGACTCCCTGAGGCGCAGGATCGCGTACGTGCCGCAGGAGACGGTGCTGTTCGCGGGCACCGTTCGCGACAACATCGCGTACGGACGCCCGGAGGCGTCCCTGGACGAGGTGGTGCGGGCCGCGGTGGCGGCCAACGCGGACGGCTTCATCCGGCAGCTGCCCCGCGGGTACGACACGCCCCTGGACGAGGCCGGGCTGACCCTGTCCGGCGGGCAGAGGCAGCGCATCGCCATCGCGAGGGCCCTGCTCATGGACCCGGAGCTCATCGTGCTGGACGAGGCCACCTCCTCCCTGGACACGGAGTCGGAGGCGCTCGTGCAGGAGGCCATCGAGCGGCTGATGGCGGGCCGGACCGCCCTGGTGATCGCGCACCGGCTCAGCACGGTGCGGCGCGCCCACCGCATCGTGGTGCTGGCCGAAGGACGCGTGGTGCAGGAGGGGACGTACGAAAGCCTGATGGCGTCCGGCGGGCTGTTCCGGGTCCTGGCGGAGGGCCAGCTGCTGCCGGAGCCGGCCACGGGCGCTGCCCGGGGGTGAGTGGCGTGCGGCTTTCGGTGGTCGTGCCCACGTACAACCGCGGCGCGGTGTTGCGGGTGTGCCTGGCGTCCCTGGCCGCGCAGACGCTGTCCCGGGAGGAGTTTGAAGTCCTGGTGGTGGACGACGGGTCCACCGACGGCACGGAGTCGGTGGTGCGCAGCTTCGAGGGCGCGCTGGCCCTGCGCTACCTGCCACAGCCCGGCCGCCGCGGACAGGCCGCGGCCCGCAACCGGGGCATCCGGGAGGCCACGGGCGAGGTGGTGGTGTTCGTGGACAGCGACGTGTTCCCGACCCCTGGGTTTCTGGCGGCCCACCGGGCCATCCACGAACGGCACGGCCGGGCCGTGGGCCGCGGACCGCTGCTGCTCACCGCCCACCTGGACGACCCCTTCCGCAGGCCTCCGCTGCTGGTAGACCCCTCCCCCTCCTTCCTGGACACCGCGAACAGCTCCGTGCGTCGGGAGCACCTGCTGGCGGTGGGCGGGTTCGACGAGGAGTTCCGCCACTACGGGTGGGAGGACGTGGACCTGGGGCTCAGGCTGCGCCGGCTGGGACTGCGGCGGGTGTTCCACCGCCGCGCCCTCGCGTACCACTACCAGCCGCCCGCCACCCCCGAGGCGGTGCCGGAGCTGCTGCGGAAGGAGGCGGAGCGGGCGCGCACCGCAGTCCGGCTGCTCCGGAAGCACCCGGGGCTTGCCACCCGGTTCCTCACGCAGCTGACGCCGCTGCACGCCGCCGCCTCCCTTCTCCTGACGGGCGCGGGGGCGGTCAACGAGCGCAACCTGGCCGGGCTCCTGCGCCGGGTCCGCAGCGGCCGGCTGGCACACCTGCTCCTGCGCGCGGCGCTGAACCGCTACTACGTGCAATCCCTGTGGCGCGAGTGGAGACTTTCCCGCACGTCGGCCTAGCTGGTCACGCCATCTCTCCTCGGTCGGAACTCCTACCCACCCCGCCCCGGTGGCGTCAGCTGAGGCTTGCGAGGACCTCGTCCCACCGCCGTACGATCCGCCTCCACTCGTGGTTCTCCAACACGTACTCGCGCGCCGCTTTGCGCATTCGCGCGAGCCGATCCTCATCCGCCAACAGCTCAAGCGTAGCCTCCACGAACCGCTCCGCGAACTCCTTCGTGCCCGGAGTCCCCTCTACGGCGACACCCCGCTCTCCTCCCCCCGCCAGCTCCCTAAGCACCCCTCGGGTGCTCGTCACCGCCGGCGTCCCAGCCGCCATACTCTCCAGGACCGCGATCGCGCCCATCTCCTCGAACCGAGATGGATACAACATCACCGCGCTTTCCATCAGCAACCGCGCCAAGTCCCTGCGGGCGAGCGTTCCGCGCAGCACAACTCCCTCTCCCTCCGCACCCCGGTAGCTCTCCAGAGAGCGGTAGGACGTGACCTGGAGGACCGCGTCCGGGTACGCTCTCCGAATTTTCGGAAAGATCGCCCTCAGTAATTCATCCAATCCTCGCTCGGGAACAGACGTGTAGACAAACTGGTGCGGCCGTTTCCTCACCTGCACCGCCTCAAACTCCTCCGCGTCCACCCCGTTGGGCATGACCACCAACTTTGACTTGGGTGTACGAAACAGCCAGATGAACAGCTCCGCCATGAATTCAGAGACGACGAAGACCCGGTCGACCCGCTCGTGAAACCACGGGCCGCTGAACCGCCTCCACGCGATGGCAAGCCTGCGCCCCAGGGACGGCGGGTCCGATAGTTGTACCCCCTGATGGTCGTGCGCCCAGAACACGCGCGACCGTGCGGGGATGCGCGCCGTCACGTCGAGCATCCGGCGGAACAGGACGAGGACATCTGCCGGTTTGCTCCGGACGTGTTGCTGCCACGTCGTGGCGTCCCGAGTCAGGTCAAAGTACCAGACGCCGCCATAGACTCCTGCCTCGTCCACACACCGGTTCACGACGATGACCTCGTGACCCAGCTCGGCCAATCCCTTGGCCACCCGGTACAGGGCTAGCTCGCTTCCTCCCACCGCCTGCCGGTCAAACTCCGCGGGTGAGAACGGCAGTGCCTGGCGCGCCAAAAACACTACCCTCACGGCTCTCTCCCCGGCCTGTCCGCGGCACTCTAACCTGACCCCGGTACGGAGGCGCGGACCGCCTCCGCGCCCCACCCGAGCCTGAGTTGCACGGCAACCCGCCTCCGCCCCTCAGAGCCGCGCATAGAGCGCCACCGTCCTACGCGCTGTTTCGATGTCGGTGAAGTGTTCCAAGTACCGCGCCCGCGCCCTGCCTGCCAAGTGCCGCCGCAGGCCGACGTCCTTCAGCATGCGCACCAGGGCTCCCGCCAGCGCCTCCGGCTGGCGAGGCGGTACCAGGAGTCCCGCCTCGCCGTACCCGAGCGCCTCCGGGACCCCTCCGACCCACGTGGCTACGATCCCGCAGCCCGAGGCCATCGCTTCGAGGAGGCTGAGCGGCAAGGCCTCTGCCACGGAGGGGAGGCAGAACACGTCAAAGTACCGCATCCACAGGCGAGCGTCTGACACCTCTCCCGCGAGAGTCACACGCTTTCGCAACCGCGGGCTCGCCTCCACCCGGCTTTTGAGAGTCTCCCTCATGCTGCCTCGTCCGACGACCACCAGCCGCGCCTGGGGCACCTCCCCGGCAACCTCCTCAAACGCCTGCAACAACTGCTCAAAACCCTTTTGCGGCTCCAGACGGCCGACGGCCCCCACCACCGGGGGCCGATCCGCTCCCGACACGCCAACGCCATCCGGGCCGCCTCCCGCGGCCGAAGCCCCCTCGACCGCCACCCACGGCGGGACCGGTCCGGCCGCAGTCTCTCGTACGGGATCCGGCACCCCGTTTGGAATGACCCGCACTCGCTCCCCCGGTAACCCCAGTTCGTTTGTCCAGAGCGCCCGCTGCGGTGACGAAACGACGATCACCGTGGCACTGCTCCGTCTCAAGACCCACCCCGCGAACCGGTAACTCCACCGCGACCCGGGCCCAAAATAGCCATGATCGGTGAAAACGAACCGCGCCTCCGGCACCCACCGCTGCGCCAGCCATAAAAGCTCCGCGCCGCTGTGCACATGAACGACCGGTACCTCTCCTCCCGTCCCCGCGACCCCCAATGCCTCTCCGAGGGCACGGCGGTACGACCGAAGGCCCTGCAGCCAGTTGCCCGTTGGGTCCGCGAACACTCGCACAACCGCGCCCGCTGCTTCCAAAGCCCCACGCAGGGAGCCCTCCGGTGCCACCACCACCGGGCACCTCCGCCAGACGATCCTCTTAACCAAATACAGAACGTGCAGCTCGGTGCCCCCGATGCCCAAATAAGGAAGAACGTAGATCACACTCCGGTCACATGCGAGTCCCCGTGCCTCCTCCTCAGCGTATGTGCGCAAGCTCCTGGGCTCCATGTTCCGCCACCACTTCCTCGAGAAGCTCGGACCATTGGCTGACCGCCCGTTGCCAGGTGAACTCGGACAACATCCGCCTCGCACCCCAGTCGCCCATGCGCCGGCGCAGGTCAGCGTCCCGGAGCAAAAGGGTACAGGCGTCCGCGAACTTCCTGACGTACTCAGGAGATCCCACCTCGCCCGGAATAAGGAAGCCCGTTCGGCCGTCTTCCACAGTCTCCGTCAACGCGTAGCGCCGCGAGCTGACCACTGGAAGCCCCGCCGCCTGCGCCTCCATGGCCGCGATGCACGAGGTTTCAGGAAAGTCCGTAGGGTAGGCCCACACGTGACACCGCTTGAGCGCGACCGCGAGCTGCTGTTTCGGCAAGCCCTCGTGGAAATACACGTTTTGGGCGCCGCGGCCCAACCGCCGCAGCAGCGGCCGGTACGGCTCGAGGGAGCGGTAACTGAACACGTGCAGTTCCACATCGGGCAGCTGCTGCCACACCCGTGGCATCACCTCCCGGATGAGCAACGCCAGCCCGCGTTCAGGTACGGAGGTGTAGGCGACCCGCAGCCTTCCGCGGCCCTGGACGTCTGTCGGCGATACAGCACCCTCCAGTGCGGTAAACAGTTCCGGGTGCACGCCGTTGCGGATGACGCGAACGTGCTCTGCGGGCCAGCCGGCGAAATCCCGCCAGCACGTGGCCAGCCACTCGCTCACAGCGACCACCCCGCCCGGCAGCGAGGGACCGAACAGTCGGTAGCCGACGAGCCGCCATGCGAACTCCAAAAGCCGCCGCCGCAGGCCTGGTTGCATTTCAGGGTACACGCCGATGTGGTCGTGCGCCCACAGCAGCCGTACCCGGCCGGGAAGCCGACGCCAGGCATGGGGCAGCTGGCGGAACACGACCGTCACGTCGACGTGCAAGGTTCGCCAGTCCCGAGAGCGTACGTCCACATACTGGACGTCCCCGTACACGCCCGCGCGGCGCCCCGGGTGTCCCACCACCACAACCTGGTGTCCTGCTCCAGCGAGCCCCTCCGCGACGCTCATGAGAGCAGTCTCGCTGCCTCCCACGGCGCGCGTCTTCAAGTCCGGTGGGACGTAGGGGCCGGCGAGCTCTGCATAAAACAGCACCGAAGGCTTCCCGCGCTTCACGGACTCCCCCGGTGGTGCCCAGCCCCCCCGGCGACTCCCAGCCCCACCAGGACGGGCCCGCTGATGTGCAGGGTAAAGAGTGGCGTATCGAAAACGCCCATGGCCAAGAAGGCGAGCACTCCGGCGGCCAGCGCCCACCGGTAGCCCTGAGCGCGGAGCTTCCAGGCGACCGCCAGCTCCCGCGCGATCCACGCCAGAAAGAGGACGGCCGCGGGCACACCCCACTCCGCCGCCACCTTCAGGTACATGTTGTGGGGGTCGGTCAGGTGGCTGGATTGAGGCAGGGCGTAGGCCGGATGAACTAAGTGGAACTGGCCGGGTCCCACCCCAAGCCAGGGGTGATCCTGGATCATGCGCCAGCTCGCCTCCCACACACCCCAGCGGGGCGCTTCGCTCTTCCAGTTCACCAGCTCCAGCAGACGAAGGCGGACCTGTGGCTGTAGCCCTGCAGCGGCGAGGCCCACACCGAGGACGACACATCCCACCCAACTACCCGCGAGCGGAACCAGCGCCACGGCACCGACCGTGCTGCCCCAGAGAGCATTCCGGACACCCATCGACAGGGCCGCAAAGAGGTTCAAGGCCGCTACCGCCAGTCCCTCCAGGCGGTCCCAGCGTCGGCCAGGGGAGGCGGCCCGTGCCAACCCCAGGACGGCCCCGAAAACCAGCAGCGGCCCCAAACCGTTTCCACCAAGTCCCAACACTGTCCCCTTGTTCTCGGGTCCCAAGACCGTCAGGGCGAGACCAGGGAGTCCGAAAAACACGCGTACCTGCGCGTGGCCGAACACCGCCGCCAGCGCCAGCACAGCCACCAACGCCGTTGCCCGTTGAACCCTGACGGTGAACGCCACTCCGTCCTGCACAGCGAAGCGCCCCACCGCCCAGAGCCACAACAGCGCCCCTATGGCCAACAGCCCATTCACGGCCGCGAGCGGGGACGGAGAGAAGACCCCTGACACAGTGCCCAAGACAGCCAAGCCCGCACCCGTGCCGAGCACGTACGGATCTTGTCGGACACGGCTGAGCCACGAGCGGCGAAGCACCGTCAGGGTTAGGGCGAGGGCAATTCCTACCGGGGGTGAAAACACCAGCCCGAAGGGCAGCAACCGCTCCACGTACGCGTCCGCGGCGCACCGCGGCCGCGCGAGCCTCGGAGTTGTCACTCCGTTCATCCGGCCTCCCTGGCTGACAAAGGACCCGATGGCTGGATGCTGCGTTCAACTCGAGCGAACATGCGTACCGGGCCCACCGGACGGGAACCTCGGCAGTCAGGCACCGCGTCCCGCGTTTGGCGACCGGGCTCTGTGGGCTGTCGCCGACATCGCCCTCTGTTAAGGATACGGATTCCGGAACCGTAGCCAACCCGCCGAACAGGGTCGGCCTTTAGTCCCACAGCGCTATCTTAGGGGTGTGTGGGTACCCAGCGCGCCCGACGGCCGTCGGCCGCGGTCCAGCGTCCCGCGGAAGGTTCGTCCTTAAAGTGCTGGAGAGCCCACGGGCGTGTGACGTGCCTCCGGAGGGTTAGAGGTGCGCGTGCTGGTGGTGTCCAACGGGTACGGGGAGGACCTCATGGGTGCGGTCCTGGGCCGCGCCCTGCGGCACCGGGGGGCCCGGGTGAGTGCCTACCCTCTCGTGGGCACCGGCCACGCCTACGGGGTCGAGGGGATCCCCGTTCTGGACCCCCGCCGGACGCTCCCCACCGCGGGCTTCGGCTTCCGCACGGGGGTGCGTGCGGCGTGGGAGGACCTGCGGGCGGGGTGGCTTTCCCTGACGGCGGCGCAGCGCAGGACCCTGCGGGCGCAACGGGGCTGCTACGACCAAGTGGTGGCGGTGGGAGACGTGTTCTGCCTGTGGATGGCCTCCGCGGCCGACCCCCGGGGGGTCGCCTACGTGCCCACCGCCAAGTCGGAGTACAACGACCCCCACCGGGCCTTCGAGCTGGCCCTGATCCGCAGGCTGGCACGGGTGTCGTTCCCCCGGGACCAGCTGACCGCGGACCGGTTCCGGCGGGCGGGCCTCGCCTGTGAGTTCGTGGGCAACCTCATGATGGACTGCCTGGAGTTCTCAGGGGACACCTTCGACCTCCCGCCGGACGCCCCCGCGGTCCTCCTGCTACCGGGGAGCCGTTCGGACGCGCCGCACAACTTCGCCTCCCTCTCTCAGGCGGCCCGGCTTGTGGCGCACCACCGACCGGAGGTGTGCTTCCTGGTGGCGCTTTCCCCCACCGTGGACGTCGCCGCGGTGGCGCACGCGTCCGGCGGCACGGTGGACGGGCAGTGGCTGGACTGCCCGGGGCTGCGGGTGCGTTGGACCCGGAAGTTCGCCGACGCTCTGGCCCGGGCGTGGGTGGTGGTGGGCATGGCGGGCACCGCCCACGAGCAGGCCGCGGGGCTGGGGAAGCCCGTGGTGGCGTACCCGGGTGGCGGCGTGCAGTTCACCGCGAAGTTCCTCCGCATGCAGGCCTGGTTGCTGTCGGACGCCCTGGTGCCCGTGCAGGGACCCGACCAGGCCGCGGAGTGGGTGCTGAAGCTGCTGGACGACCCGGAAGAACGCCGCCGCCGTGGGCGCGTGGGGCAGGAGCGCATGGGGCCCCCGGGCGCTGCTTCCCGCATGGCCGACCGGCTGCTGGCCCTCTACGGACAGTAGGATTTTCCGCCCGGGAGTCCAAACGTTTACGACAGCACATCCTCCGGGGGCGGGGTCGGTGCGCGGGTTCGATTCGGTGCCGGAGGCAGGACCCACCGGGGACGCTGTGGGCTCCCTGCTGTGGAACTACGCGGAGTTCGACACCCCGGAGGAGGTGGACGCCCTGTTCCGGGCGCAGCGCCGCCTGAGCGTCAGCCACGCGCTGCTGTTCTTCGGCGGCACCCTCCTGTTGCCCGTGGTCCAGGCGGTGTGGCCCGCGTGGACCACCAGCGCGGTTTGGGGCGGGCTCACCCCCGCCTTCGTCGCCGCCATCATCCTGTACCCCCTTTTCTGCATCGTGCTCGCGGCCTCCTACACCATGCGGGCCAACCGGCTGGACGAAGACCTGCTCGGCCGCACCGTGTGGCGCGACGACGCCTGGGGGGACCCGTGGGTGGGGTCCGGGGGAGGGCGGTAGGCGCGTGCCAGGGGAAGCCACCTGCGGACGGGGACGGACGGGCGCGACCTCGGGGGTGAGGTAGGTGCAGGCCGCCGCGCTTGCCACCACGCTGTTCGTCCTGGTGGCGGCCCTGGTGGTGTCCTGGCTGGTGCGCCGCCAGACCAGCACCAAGGTGGAGTTCTACCTCGCGGGCAGGACCGTCAGCGCCTTCCTCAACGCGTCCGCCGTGTGCGGGGACTACTTCAGCGCGGCGTCCTTCCTCGGGGTGGCGGGCGCGGTGTACGCCTCGGGCCTGGACGGGGTGTGGTTCGGGGTGGGGTTCGCGGGCGGTTTCGTACCCCTGCTGCTGTTCACCGCCTCCCCGCTGCGCCGGTTCGGGGAGTACACCCTGCCCGACTACTTCGCCGCGCGGTTCGAGTCCACCGGAATCCGCCTGGTGGCGGTGGCCATGGTCCAGCTCATCGTGCTGTTCTACCTGGCTCCCCAGATGGTGGGCGCCGGGACGGTGTGGGAGATGCTGGTGGGCGAGAGGGTCCTGGGGCTGAGCCCGTACGCAACGGGGGTGGTGCTCACCGCGGTGGCCATGGCCGCCTTCAGTACCCTCGGCGGCATGCGGGGGATGACGTGGAACCAGGCCATCCAGTTCTGGATGATGACCTCCGCCATGGCCCTGGTGGTGGCGTTCGCGTTCGCCGCGGGCTTCAGCTACACGCGGGCGCTGCGGGACCTGAGCCACGGCCCGCTGGTCAACCCCGAGCGGTGGCGGGTGGCCGACCTGCTGCAGCCCGACGCCACCGGCCAGACGCCCGCGGACCTCGCACGGGCGGTGACCAGCGACGCGTACTGGCAGGAGCACGTGGAGCCCCGGCTGCAGGACCCGCACGCGGAGGTGGTGGTGCTGATGCCCCAGCGGAGCAAGCTGCGGCCCGGGCCCGCGGTGTACAACCAGCCCGGCCACCTGTACTCCCCCTGGGACCACGCCTCCCTGCTGCTGACCCTGGTCCTCGGGACCGCGGGGCTCCCTCACGTGGTCATGCGGTTCTACACCAACCCCACCGGCCCCCTGGCACGGCGCAGCACGGTGTACGTGGTCCTGCTGACCAGCGTGTTTTACTGGCTTGCCACCGCGGCAGGGGTGGCGGGGCGCAGCCTCACGCCTCAGGTGGCAAACCAGGCGGTGGCCCTGCCCGTGCAGGTGGTGGAAGGGCTCCTCACCCACCCGGACCAGGTGCTGCCGTTCCTGGCCCAGACCCTGGGCGGCGACCTGTTGCTGGGCTATGTGACCGCGGGTGCGTTCGCCGCCATGTTCTCCACCATCGGCGGGCTGCTGCTGGCCTCCGCGGCCTCCTGGAGCCACGACGTGTTCGAGCAGTTCCTGCGACCCGAGGCCCCGGAACGGGTGCGGGTGCTGGTGGCGAAGCTGGCGGTGGTGCTGATGGCCGCGGTGGCCATGGTCCTCGGCCTGGCGTTCCCCCGGGTGGCGTTCCTGCGGGCGTTTCCCGCGGTGATCGCCCTCATGGTCAGCTGGGCGTTCGCCATCTCCGCCAGCGGGCTGGTGCCGGTGTTGCTGCTGAGCCTGTGGTGGAAAGGGGTCACCCTGCGCGGCGCGGTGGCGGGGATGCTGGCGGGCGGCGGCAGCTGCCTGGTGCTGCTGGCCGCAAACTTCCTCCGGGTGGTGGAAGCCTACCCGGACTGGCTCGTGGGGCTTCCCGCGGGCCCCGCCCTGCCCACCCTCATAAGCGCGCCCGTGGCGTTCGGGACGGTGGTGCTGGTGTCGTGGCTGGACCGCCGGAACATTCCGCCTCACGTGGACGAGGTGTGGCTGCGGTTGCACGGCACCGCCCGCGAGCGGCAGGAGCGACTGCTGGAGCGTGTGGTGAGCCGGGCGCGCCTGCCGTGCTGAGCGGACCTCACTCCTCCCGGAGCCCGAGGGACCGCCGCACCGCGGGCGCCAGGGCCCGGCTCACGGGGATCTCCGTGCGCTGCGCGTCGTCCACCACCAGGCGGATGTTGCCCTTGAAGTAGGGGACCACCTCCCGCACCTTGGCCAGGTTCACCAAGAACCGCCGGTGCACGCGGATGAACCCGTGAGGACGCAACCGGGACTCCAGCTCCCGCAGGGTGAACCGGCAGCCCAGCCGGTCCCGGTGCAGCTTGAGGTACACCTGCTCCGCCTCCGCGTAGGCAAACACCACCTCCTCCGGGGCCACCAGCACCGTCACCTCGTCCCGGTAGGCGGGGATCCGGGGCGGGGACGGCACCCGGTCGGGCTCCCGGGCGGCCCCGGCCCTGGCTCCCAGCCGCTCCAGAACCTTGGCCAGCCGCTCCTCGTCGAAGGGCTTCAGCAGGTAGCCCACCGCGCCCACGTCGAACGCCTCCACCGCGTACTGCGGGTACGCGGTGGTGAACACCACCCGCGGCCCTCCCGACCGCGCCAGCTCCCGGGCCAGCTCCAACCCGCTGCGGCCGGGCATCTCGATGTCCAGGAACACCACGTCGTACGGCACCGCGGCGATGAGCTTGCGGGCCTCGTCCGCGGTGGCCGCCTCCCCCACGATCTCCACGTCGGGGAACTGAGACAGCTGCGCCCGCAGCTCCTTCCGCGCGGGGTACTCGTCGTCCACGATGAGGACCCTCACCTCACCCCTCCCCACCGCACCAGGTCTTCTGCCGTCCGCGCTCCCAGCCGCACCGCCAGGGCCACGAACAGCTCCGCGGTGGCCACCGCGTCGTGGGCGGCGTCGTGGCGAGGGTACGCGGGTAGGCCGAGGTAGGTACGGGCCCGCTCCAGGTCCACCGGCACCCCGCCCCCCGTGAGCCACCGCACCTTTTGCTCCAGCCGCTGCAGCAGCCGCACGGTGTCCACCACGGCGACCACCGGCCACGCCCTCCGACACTCGCGGTACACCCGCCGCAGCAGGGGCACGTCCAGCTGGCTCGCGTGCACCACCAGCACGCCCTCCCGCAGCCGCCGGTCCAGCTGGCCCAGCACCTCCTCGAGCGGCGGTGAGCCTTCCACATCCTGGGGGACCAGGTGGTGGGCCTCTGCCCCGCCCCACACCGCCCCCCTCCCCGGCCGCACCCGGGTGCTGAACAGCTCTCCGCAGCGCACCACCCCACCCCTCACGGGCACCGCGGCCGCCGCCACAATCCGCGCCGTCCGGGGATCCAGGCCGGTGGTCTCCAGGTCCACGCACCAGTACACCGCCTCCCGCCACGGGATCTCCAGCCACTCCCTCGGTGCCACCCGGGACGCCCGCACGCCTACCCCCACAGGTAGAGGTGGTAGCGGCGCCGCAGGGCTTCCTGCAGCTGACGCGCGGCCCACAGGCTCTCCCGCAGGCGCCGAGCTTCCCACCCGGAAAGCTCCGCCACCGCCACCTCGTTGTCAGGCCGCCGGCCTTCCGACAGGGCCCGGAGCTGGGACTGCAGCCGCAACCGAAGCCCGAACCTCAGCGCGTCGCTGGCCGCCTCCGCGTCCTCGCGGCTCACCAGCCCCGCCTCCGCAGCCGCCTGCAGCCGCTCGAAGGTGTTCCGGGCCCTGCTCCCCGCCGCCAGCGCCAGCACCCGCGCCGCACACACCAGCGGTGCTACCAGACCCGCCTTGAGGTCCACCCTGCCGTGCCGGCTGCGTACCCCGCGGAACGGCCCCAGGGGCACGGAAAACGCCACACAGCCCCGGGCCATGTGGGCCAGGGCCACGGGCGCGTGACGGACGGACTGCACCACCTCCTCCAGGGGCTCCAGCGAGAGCGCTCCGGCTACCCTGCGGAAGTCCAAGAAGACCTGCAGGTGCAGCAGCGACTCGCCCTGCGGGTCGGACAGCCACCGCTGGAACTGCTCGGCCCAGCGCCGCAGCGGCAGGCACCACCGGGTGGCCATGTAACCGCCCGGGCACGGGGGGAAACCCGCGGCCTGCAGCCCCTCCGCCACGGCCTCCGCGAAGGCGCTGAAGTACTTCTCGTGCCCGTCCTGAGCGGCTACCAGGAAGTTGTCCTGGTCTGTGGGCAGCACCTGCTCCTCCCGCCCTTCCGATCCGCACACCACCCACGCGTACGGGACCGGTGGCGGCCCGACACGGGCGTGCGCGTCCGCCACCACCCGGCGGCAGAGGGCGTCGTGCAGGTGGGTGACCGCCCGGCACACCTGTGCCACGTCCACCCCCGCCCCCAGCAGCGCCCCCGCGGTCTGCGCCACCTCTTCCGCGTACCGGCCCACCTCTCCCGCCTCCAGCCGCTTGAGCAGGAACAGGGGGCTGTGCGCCTGCAGCCGGACCAGGTCGGTGTCGGTCACCATCCCCACCACGGACCCGTCCCGCACCACGGGCAGGTGGTGCACGCCCAGCTCCAGCATCCGCAGCACTGCGGAGAAGGTGGCGGTGGTGGCGTCCACGGTGTGCACGGGCGAACTCATGACCCGCGCCACCGGGACCTCCCCCCCCAGCCCGCGCGCCACCACCTTGGTCCGCAGGTCCCGGTCCGTGAGGATGCCCGCCAGTGCGCTCACGGCAAGGCCCTCGCCCGTCGGGGGACGGCGGACCACCAGCACAGAGCTCACCCCCTCCTCCGCCATCCGCTGCGCGGCCTGCTGACAGGTGGCGTCCACGGGCACCCACACGGGGGCGCGCCGGACCAGGTGTCCCACGGGCACGAACGCCCCCGACCGCACCTCCGCCTCCACCGCCGGGCGCCGGCGCACCGCTTCCACCACGTGCGCGGGCCACCGGTACAGCAGGCTGTCCTCGTCCGCCCACGCCTCCAGGGGGGCGCAAAACGTGCCCTCCGGGCCCCCGAACACCTCCGCCTCCTCCAGGTGTGCGGTGGTCCCGTCCTTTTCCACCCGTACGGCGCCCTTGCGGACCAGGTACACGTACCGGCTGCTGGCGGCGCGGTCGGCCACCCGGTCGCCGCGCGGGACGTACACCACCTCCAGGGCGGCGACCAGGTGCGCCAGCTCCCGTTCGGTGAGCTCTCCAAACGGCCGCGTGGCCCGCACGAACCCGAGGGGATCCACGTCACCGCATGGGCAGGCGCAGGTGCACCGTGGTGCCCCTGCCCGGAGCACTCTCAATCTGCAGGCCGTACGCGTCCCCGTAAAGCCGCCGGAGCCGCTCCGCCACGTTGGCCAGCCCCACGCCGCGCCGGCCGGTCCGCCGGTCGCCGTTCGTGCCCTTGGGCGCCAGCAGCTCCGCCACCCGTTCCGGAGCCATCCCCACCCCGTCGTCCCGCACCACCACGTGCACCCGCAGGGTCAGCAGGTCCACCCGCGCCCGGATCTCCACGGTCCCAGGGCCGTTCTTGGGCGCGATGCCGTGACGGACCGCGTTCTCCACGATGGGCTGGACGGACAGGGCAGGCACCCCGACCTTCAGCACCTGGGGGTCGATGTCGTACACCACCCGCAGCCGGTCCCGGAACCGCGCCTGCTCGATGAACAGGTAGTCCCGGATGTACTGGAGCTCGTCCGCGAACGGGATGATCTGGCCCTGCAGCTGCATGTTCATTCGGAACAGGTCGGCCAGCCGCAGCAGCAACCTGCGGGCGGTCTCCGGGTCGTCCCGCAGGTAGCTGACCACGGTGTTCAGGGTGTTGAAGAAGAAGTGGGGGTTGATCTGCGCCCGCAGGGCCCTGAGCTCCGCCTCCGCGGCCAGCCGGGCCTGCTGGTCCACCTGCGCCAGCTCCAGCTGCATCGCCAAGAACCGCGCGAACAGCTCCGCGGACCGGGAAACGTCGTCCACCGAAGGGCAGTCACGACCCACCACCACCGCCAGGGCACCCAGCACCTCCCGACGATGGGCCAAGGGATAGGCCACCACAACCCCTGCGGGCAAGGGCTGGCGTTGAGGGCGGCCCTGGTCGCGGGCCGCGGCCACAGCCCGGCTCACCGCACCGCCCACCGACTGGTCCTCCGCGGCAGGGCCACAGACCGCCAGGACCTGGTGCCGGTCTGCCACCGCGGCCGCCCGCACGCCATCGAGCCGGGCCAGGACCTCGGCGGTCTGCCGGGCCGTCTCCCGGTTGAGTCCGTCCCGCAGCAGCGGCAACGGCTGCGGGAAGTCCGGGAACGCCCTTCGGCTGTAGCCCACCTGGGCCACGCTGAAGCGGCCCACCACCACGACCAGCACCGCGTTGAACAGCGCCAGGGACACGGCCAGGCTCAGGGGGTCTGCACGGACGAGGGCGTGCAGGACGATGGTCTCCAGGACCGTCAGCAACCCCGCGCTGGCCGCGGCGATGCGCAGCACCCTTCCCCCCTGACCGGAGCCCGTCCTCGGGTACATTTTGCCAGCAGCGCAGCGGCTCTCCTCCCCCACTCACCCCGTCTCGGACTACCGCTCACGGTGCAGGTCACCCGTTTTTCGGCGCCGTTCGCCCCCCGGGGTCTCCGCGTCCACCCGGCCTCCTGCCACCGCAGGCCGCCCCGGAGGCCCCGCTCACCGCTAAAGCCTTGCCACGCCGCCGGCCGGGTTCTACGCCACAATCGCGGGTCGGCTCCCGCGAACACCCAACTCACTTGAGCGCCGGACCCACGGCGGAAGGGGGGAGGTACGTGGCAGCACCGGTGGAGTTTCCTGAGGAGCACCTGCCGGAACCTCACAAGGCGTGGTACTGGAGCCGGTTGGTTCGCGTGACCGTGGTTTTCTTCGTCCTGTGGACGGTGATCGCGGTCTGGTGGCACATCCCCGCCCCGTACGCCTGGCGGGACGTCCTCCTGTTCGGCAACATGCCCCTGCACTGGTACCTGGCGGCGTTCATCAGCATCTGGGTCGGCGTCCTACTGATCTTCGTGTACCACTGGGTGATGGAACAGGTGGACAACGGCTTCCGGGCCCGGGCCCTCGAGGACTGGGAGCACCTGCCCGAGGACGTGAAGATGAGCCTGCGCCTGGCCGGCGTCACCCCCAGCGGCGCGCAGCGGTAGGAGGGGACCATGCGAGTGCACCCCGAAGTGTACCGAGTCCTGCTGCCCGCGGTGGCCGGCTACGTCCTCCTCATCCTCATCCTGGCGGCCCTGTTCGGCCCGCGGGTCGCCTCCGGCTGGATGGTCTTCGGCTCCATCCTCATGTACATCGCCATCGCGTACGTGGCCCGGGGGACCACCGCGCAGGCCATGTACGTGGCCGAGCGCCGGATCCCGCCCGTGGTGAACGGCGCAGCCACGGCGGCGGACTGGATGAGCGCCGCGAGCTTCCTCAGCATGGCGGGCGCCATCGCCCTGCTGGGCTACGACGGGCTTCCGTACATCATCGGCTGGACCCTCGGATACACCATCCACGCCTTCTTCATCGCCCCGTACGTGCGCAAGTCGCACACGTGGACGGTCCCCGACCTGGTGGAAACCCGTGCGGGCGGCTACGGACCCGCTCGCGTGATCGCGGTCATCATGCTGTTCATCACCTCCCTTACCTACCTGACCGCGCAGCTCGTGGGCGCGGGCGTGGTGTTCAGCCGCTTCCTGGGCATCCCGGCTCAGATCGGGGTGTTCGGCGCCCTGTTCGGGATGGGCATCTACGCCGCGAGCGGCGGCTGGAAGAGCATCACGTGGACCCAGTTCGCCCAGTACATCGTCCTCATCGTGGCGTACCTGGGGGCGGCCCTCCTCGTCGCCTCCATCGTGGGGATCTGGAAGCCGCTGCCGTGGTTCGGATACGGGGAGCTCATCCAGGCCCTACAGGCCCGGGAGGCGCAGGCGGGCCTTGCACCGTGGACCACGCCCTTCGCGAAGCCCCTGGGAGGGGCTTCCGGCCAGCTGAACTGGATCCTCTCCGCGCTGCTGCTGATGCTGGGGACCATCGGACTGCCCCACATCCTCATGCGGTCCTACACCACCCCCACGGCGTCCGCGGCGCGGCTCAGCGTGGGCTGGGCCCTGTTGTTCATCGGCCTGCTGTACTGCACCGCGCCCATGTACGCGGCCATGGCCCGGTACGCCTTCAGCGGGCTGTGGGGCAAGCCCATCGCGGAAGTCCAGAACGTCCCGTGGGTGGCCAAGTTCCTGCCCACGGGCCTCGTCAAGATCAACGACGCCAACGGGGACGGCATCCTGCAGGCCGCGGAGCTCACCTTCCACGGGGACATCGTGGTGATCGGGATGCCCGACATGTGGAACCTGGCGTGGTGGGTCGCGCCCTTCGTGGCGGTGGGGGGCCTGGCGGCGGCCCTGAGCACCGCGGACGGCCTGCTGATGGTGATGGTGACCGGGATCACCCGGGACATCTACCACCGGTTCATCAACCCCAACGTCTCGGAGGAAGTGGAGATCCGGATGACCCGGGTGCTGGTCATGGTCCTATCCGTGGCCGCGAGCTTCCTGGCGTTTTTGGCCATCCAGGACCCGCGGTTCGCCCTGTACGTGGCGCTGCTGGTGGGTTGGGCCTTCGTGTTCGCCGCGGCCAGCTTCACCCCCGCGGTGGTGCTGGGGACCTTCTGGAAGCGGCTGAACCGCTACGGGATCGTGTGGGGCATGGTGGCGGGCATGGCCACCGCCCTGCCGTACGTGCTGGCGGTGGGGGTGTTCGGCGCCAAGCCGCTGTGGGGGATCGGCACCATCGGGTGGGGCTGCGTGGCCTTCGCGGTGAACCTGGTGGTGTCGGTGGTGGTGTCGCTGCTCACCGAGCCGGAGGGCGAGGCCGTCATGCGGTTCGTGGACCGGATGCGCCTGCCCGAGCTGGCGCGGGTGCCCGCGGTGGCGGGGGCGTCGCAGGAGGCCGACCGGCGGGAGGGACGGTAAGCGCGCCGGGGAGGGTGCTGTGACGGCGGAGCTGGTCCCTCCGCAGGTCCGGTGGATGGTGCAGGCCGCCCGGGCCGACCCCGAGGGGTTCTGGGCCCGGGCGGCCCAGGCCCTTCCCTGGCTGCGGCCGTGGGAACGGGTGTACCGCCGCGAGGGTGCCTCCTTCCGCTGGTTTGAGGGGGCGGTCACCAACCTCGGGTACAACGCGGTGGACCGGCACGTGGAAGCCGGCCGGGCAGGCCGGGCCGCTCTCGTGTACTTCAACGAACGCGGGGACCGCCGCGTCCTCACGTACGGGCAGCTCCTGCACCTGGTCCGCCGGACCAGCGCCGCCCTGCGGGGGCTTGGGGTCCGCAAGGGCGATCGGATCACCCTGTACATGCCCACCTGCCCGGAGGCCATCGCCCTGATGCTGGCGTGCGTGCGGGTGGGGGCGATCCACTCCGTGGTGTTCGCGGGGTTCGGCTCTGGCGCCCTCGCGGACCGGATCCACGCCAGCGGGTCCAGGCTGGTGTTCACCGCGGACGTCACCTACCGGAAGGGGGCCCAGGTGCCCCTCAAGGGCATCGTGGACGAGGCGCTGCGCCAGGTCCCCGGAGGGGTCGAACACGTGGTCGTCCTGGAGCGCAGCCCCGAGGGCGCCTCCCTGGAGCCGGGGCGGGACCTGCGCTGGGACCAGTTCCTGGCCCGGGCCGACGGACAGTCCTCCGACTTCGAGCCCATGGAGGCCAACGAGCCCGCTTACATCCTGGCCACCTCAGGGACCACGGCCAAGCCCAAGCTGGCGGTGCACACCCACGGCGGCTACCAGGTGGGCATCCACAGCGTGGGCCGGTGGTGCTTCGGGCTGAGGCCAGACGACGTGTGGTGGTCCACCTCCGACATCGGGTGGGTGGTCGGGCACAGCTACATCGTGTACGCGCCGCTGCTGGCGGGCTGCACCACCGTGGCGTACGAGGGCGCCCTGGACTACCCGGGGCCGGAGACCCCCTGGCGCCTCGTGGAGGAGCTGCGGGTCACCGGCGTGTTCACCTCCCCCACCGCGGTGCGGCTCCTCATGAAGTACGGGGAGGAACCGGCTTTGCGGTACGACCGCTCCTCCCTGGAACGGGTGGTGTGTGCGGGGGAGGTGCTGAACGCGCCCGCGTGGGAGTGGCTCCAGAAGAGGGTGCTGGAGGACCGCGTCCCCGTGATCGACCACTGGTGGCAGACGGAGACGGGAGGGCCGGTGATCGGGAACCCCTACGGGGTCGCGCAGCTGCCCATCAAGCCGGGCTCCGCGGGAATGCCCCTGCCCGGCATGGAGGTGGCGGTGATGACCCCGGAAGGGGAACTGTGCGGTCCGGGGGAGCGCGGGATCCTGGTGATCCGCCGGCCCTTCCCCAGCCTCACGCCCACCCTGTGGGGCGAGCCCGAGCGGTACGCCCGGGACTACTGGCAGCGGATCCCGGGCCAGGACGTGTACTTCACCGGGGACGCGGCGCAGGTGGACCCCGACGGGTACGTGTGGTTCGCGGGCCGGGCGGACGAGGTGATCAAGATCGCGGCGCACCGGATCGGCACCATCGAGGTGGAGACCGCCTTCCTCAAGCACCCCGCGGTGGCGGAGGCGGGCGTGGTGGGCCGGCCCGACGAGGTGCGGGGCGAGGTGATCTCCGCCTTCGTGGTGCTCAAGCAGGGCCACGACCCCTCCCCTGCCCTGCGGCAGGAGCTGGTGGACACCGTCCGGCGGGAGCTGGGGCCGGTGGCCGTGATCGGAGAGGTGAACTTCGTCTCCCTGTTGCCCAAGACCCGCAGCGGCAAGATCATGCGGCGGGTCCTGCGGTCGGTGATCCTGGGCCGCGACCCCGGGGACATCACCACCATCGAGGACGAGGGGTCGGTGGAGGAGGCCCGGGCCGCCTGGCACCGGCTGCAAGCCGAGCTCGGCAGGTGAACGTCCCGAGGTGGGCGAACTCCAGAGCGGGTCCGCCGGGACCAATCGGACCAGAGAGGAAAGGGGGGCTGTATGGACACCGTCCAGACCCAGGCCACCATCCAGGCTCTGCTGGTGGAGACCCGGAGGTTTCCCCCTCCGCCCGAGTTCGCGGCCCGGGCCAACGTGAAGGACCCGTCGTTGTACGAGGAGGCGGAGCGGGACTTCGAGGCGTTCTGGGCAAAGCACGCGGAAGCGGAGCTGGACTGGTTCCGCAAGTGGGACCGGGTGCTGGAGTGGAACGTACCGTGGGCCAAGTGGTTCGTGGGCGGCCAGACCAACGTGTGCTACAACTGCGTGGACCGCCACACCAGGACCTGGCGGCGCACCAAGGCCGCGCTGGTGTGGGAGGGAGAGCCCGGGGACAGCCGGGTGCTCACGTACCTGGACCTGCACCGCGAGGTGCAGAGGTTCGCCAACGTGCTGAAGGAGCTGGGGGTGCAGAAGGGCGACCGGGTGACCATCTACATGGGCATGGTGCCCGAGCTCCCCATCGCCATGCTGGCCTGCGCCCGCATCGGCGCCCCGCACAGCGTGGTGTTCGGAGGGTTCAGCGCGGACGCCCTGGCCGGCCGCATCCAGGACGCCCAGGCCAAGGTCCTCATCACGCAGGACGGTGCCTGGCGACGCGGCCAGGTGGTGCCCCTGAAGCAGTTCGCGGACCAGGCCCTGGACAGCTGCCCCTCGGTGGAGAAGGTGGTGGTCCTCCGGCGCGCGGGCAACGAGGTGGCCATGAAGGCGGGGAGGGACTTCTGGTGGCACGAGCTCGTGGAAAAGGCCCCCGCCACCTGCCCCGCAGAGCCCCTGGACAGTGAACACCCCCTGTTCATCCTGTACACCTCCGGGACCACCGGGAAGCCCAAGGGCGTGCTGCACACCACCGCAGGCTACCTGCTGGGCGTGCACCTGACCAGCAAGTGGGTGTTCGACCTCAAGGACGAGGACGTCTACTGGTGCACCGCGGACATCGGGTGGGTCACCGGCCACAGCTACATCGTCTACGGCCCCCTCAGCAACGGCGCCACCTCCGTGATGTACGAGGGGGCCCCCGACTGGCCGGACAAGGACCGCTACTGGCGGATCGTGGAGAAGTACCGGGTCAACGTGCTGTACACCTCCCCCACCTTCATCCGCACGGCCATGAAGTGGGGCCCCGAGTACCCGCGCCGGTGCGACCTCGGGAGCCTGCGGCTGCTGGGGACCGTGGGAGAGCCCATCAACCCCGAGGCGTGGATGTGGTACCACGAGAACGTCGGCGGAGGCCGCTGCCCCATCGTGGACACCTGGTGGCAGACGGAAACCGGCATGATCCTCATCACCCCGCTCCCGGGGATCACCACCACCAAGCCCGGGTCCGCCACCGTCCCCTTCCCGGGGATCGCCGCGGACATCGTGGACGAGCAGGGCAACTCCCTGCCGCCCAACACCGGCGGCTACCTCGTCCTCACCCGGCCGTGGCCGGCCATGCTGCGGACTTTCTGGGGCGACCCGGAGCGGTACGTGCAGGTGTACTGGAGCCGGTTCCCCGGCAAGTACTTCACGGGCGACGGGGCCCGGCGGGACGAGGACGGCTACTTCTGGATCCAGGGCCGGGTGGACGACGTGGTGAACGTGGCGGGCCACCGGCTCAGCAACATCGAGATCGAGAGCACCCTGGTGGCCCACCCCGCGGTGGCGGAGGCGGCCACCATCGGCCGCAGCCACCCCGAAAAAGGACAGGCCGTTTCCGCGTTCGTGGTCCTGCGGGCAGGCTACGAGCCCAGCGAGCAGCTCAAGCAGGAGCTGCGGGAGTGGGTGGCGCAGAAAATCAGCCCCATCGCGCGGCCCGACGACGTGTTCTTCTGCGCGGACCTGCCCAAGACCCGGTCGGCGAAGATCATGCGCCGCCTGCTGCGGGACATCGCGGAGGGCCGGGCCCTCGGGGACACCACCACCCTCACGGACCCAGCGGTGGTGGAGCAGATCAAGCAGCGGTACGTGGAGGAGGGGAAGGAGGAGGCGTAGGGCTCACCGCCCGTCCGGGACCAGCCAGAAGGCCGCGGACCACGCACGGCCCGCGGCCTTCCCCAGGCACTCCACCCGGACGAACCCGTCCTCGGGGGCGGGTTCGTACTCCGCGGTGCCGCGGGAAAACGCAGCCCGCAGTCGGCCGTGGGCGTCGTAGAAGCGCACCCGGGAGGCGTCGGTTTCCACCACCACGCAGCCGTCCCTGGATGCGAACCGGGCCTGAGGGCCCGTGGTGGCGTATACCGCCCCCCGGCGCAGCGCCTGCCGCAGGGCGTCCTCGGTGACCTCCTCGGTGCGCACCACCACCCAGCCGCGGCCCAGCTGGCCATTGTGGTGGAAGTCGTCGGAGGCCACGGGGAACACCACGCGGCCCGGCCCGTTCAGCCGCACCACCTCCACCCACCTTCGGGTGTCCTCGTCGGGGTCCGAGTGGGGGTTCCACACCTCCACGAACTGCACCACGCCGAGCCTCCGGGCCCGGGAGGAAGTCCACCGCGCGGTCCACAGGTTCCCCTTCCACGAGGGGTGGTTCAGGCCCACGAGCCCTCCTTTGCGGACGACTTCCTCCACCATCTGCCGCGGGTCGCGGCCCCGGGGCAGGGAGCGCACCAGCAGGCACCCCAGGTGCGGCCCCAGGGGGCGCAGGGGCGCGGGCACGGTCACCTCCACCCCGGGGACCACGCAGAACTCCGCGTCGGACAGGCCCTCGGTGCAGGCCACCACGTCGTGGTCGGTGAGGGCCAGGAAGCTGAACCCCCTCGACCGGTAGCGGTCGGCCACCGCCTGAGGGGTGTGCCGTCCGTCGGAAGCGGTGGTGTGGGCGTGGAGCTGCGCCTTCCGGTCCGCGCCCGGGGCGGCGTAAGGGTCCAGGATCCGCATGGCCTCCCCTATTGTGGGGGACCCGGGGCGGCTACGGTAGAATGGCGCGGGAGGTAGCTGGCGTGCGGGTGCGGCTGAGGCTGTTCGCCGCGTACCGGGAGGCGGTGGGTTCGCCGCTGGTGGAGGTGGAAGTGGGCGGGTCCGCGGCGGCCTCCGACGCGTGGAGGGGGCTTGTGGCCCTGTACCCGCAGCTGGCCCGGTTTCCCCCACCCGCGTTTGCGGTGGACGACCGGTACGTGCAGCCGGACCACCCCCTGCGGGAGCACGACGAGCTCACCCTGATCCCGCCGGTGAGCGGCGGGAGCGTGCACGTGGCCCTGGTGGACGGGCCCATCCGGGTGGAGGAGCTGCTGGCCAGGGTCCGCCACCCCCACGCGGGAGCGGTGGTGCTGTTCTTGGGGACGGTGCGGGACAACGCCCACGGCCCGCGGGTGCTGCACCTGGAGTACGAGGCGTACGAGCGCATGGCCCGGGCGGAGATGGAGCGCATCGCCCACGAGGCGCTGCAGCGGTGGCCCGTGGTGGGCCTGGCCATGGAGCACCGGGTCGGCACCCTGGAGGTGGGTGAGGTGAGCGTGGCGGTGGCGGTGGCCGCACCGCACCGCCGGGAGGCCTTCGAGGCAGGCCGGTACGCCATCGACGCCCTGAAGGTCCGCGTGCCCATCTGGAAGAAAGAGGTTTGGGAGGGCGGGGCGCGGTGGGTGGGGGTGGAAGCTTCGGAGTCCCCAGGAGGAGAAAGCCCCGCACCGGGCGTACTCTGAGCCACAGGGTGGCGGACGGGGTCCCGCTGGTGGACACGGTCCTCAGCGTGCGCGGCCTGACGGTGCGCTTCGCGGGGGTGGTGGCGGTCTACGACCTGTCGTTCAGCCTGCACGCGGGGGAGCTGCTGGGCATCATCGGGCCCAACGGGGCCGGCAAGACCAGCGTCCTCAACTGCATCAACGGGTTCTACCGCCCGCAGGCAGGCCGCATTTTCTTCCTGGGGCGGGACATCACACACCTGCCGCCCCACGCCCGGGCCTCCGCGGGCATCGCCCGCACCTTCCAGAACATCGCCCTCTACCCCCACATGACGGTCCTGCAGAACATCCTGTCGGGCCGCCTGGTGCACATGCGCAGCTCGCTGCTGGGCTGCGGGGTGTACTGGGGGCTGGGGCAGCGGGAGGTGCTGCAGCACCGGGAACGGGTGGAGGAGATCATCGACTTCCTGGAGATCGAGGCGTACCGGGACCACCGGGTGGCGGAGCTGCCCTACGGCATCCAGAAGAAGGTGGAGCTGGGCCGCGCCCTGGCCATGGAACCGCGCCTGCTGCTCCTGGACGAGCCCATGGCGGGGATGACGGTGGACGAGAAGACGGACATGGCCCGCTACATCCTGGAGCTGCGGGAGGTCCGGGGGATCCCCATGATCCTCATCGAGCACGACATGGGCGTGGTCATGGACCTGTGCGACCGGCTTCTGGCCATGGACTACGGCCGCAAGATCGCGGACGGATCCCCCCGGGAGGTCCAGGAGCACCCGGACGTGATCCGGGCGTACCTGGGCGAGGAGCACGGGGTGGCGGAGGAGGTGCCAGGCATTCCGTGAGCGCCCAGACGGTCCTGGAGCGGCCCGGCCCGCTTCTGTCCCCCGAGGAGGTCCAGGCCTCCCTGGAGGCCCTGGACACCTTCCCGAAGCGGTTGCTGCACAACGCACAGCGGTTCGGCGACCGGGTGGCCTTCCGGGAAAAGGAGTTCGGCATCTGGCACGAGATCACGTGGCGGGAGTACCTGGACCACGTGCGGGCGTGCGCGGGCGGGCTGCTGGCCCTGGGGATGCGCCGTGGGGACGTGGTGGCGTTGGTGGGCGACAACCGGCCGGAGCTGTACTACGTGGCCATGGCGGCCCAGGCCGTGGGCGGGGTCTCGTGCGGCATGTACCAGGACACCCTGGCCGACCAGCTGGCGGAGCTGGTGGACTTCTCCGACGCGCGGTTCGTGTTCTGCGAGGACCAGGAGCAGGTGGACAAACTCCTGGCCATGGAGGAGCGCCTCCCGAAGGTGGAGAGGGTCGTGGTGGACGACTGGCGGGGCATGTGGCGCTACCGGCACCCCAAGCTCCTGCGGTTTACGGACCTGGAGGCCATGGGTCGGGACTACCTGAAGGACCACCCGGACCGGTTCCTGCAGGAGGTGGCCCGGGGCCGTGGGGACGACGTGGCCATCTTCTGCCTCACCTCGGGCACCACCTCCCTGCCGAAGCTGGCCATGCTGTCGCACCGCAACCTGCTGGCCCAGGGGGAGAACTTCCTGGCGGTGGAGCCCCACGTGACCGAGCGGGACGAGTTCGTGAGCTTCCTGCCCTTCGCGTGGATCGGCGAGCAGATGATCTCCTTCACCCTGCACCAGCTGGTGGGGTTCACCGTGAACTTCCCGGAGGAGCCGGAGACCGCCCAGCGGGACCTGCGGGAGATCGGCCCGCACTTCATGTTCGCCCCCGCCCGCATCTACGAGGGGATCCACTCCGCGGTCACGGTACGCATGCTGGACTCCGGGCCCGTGCGCCGCCGGGTGTACGAGGCCGCCATGGCCGTGGCCTCCCGCCGGGTGGACCTGGAGGCCTCCGGCCAGCGCCTGCCCGCCTGGCTGCGGGTGCTGTGGACGGTGTGCTACTGGACCGTGTACCGGCCCCTGCTGGACAAGGTGGGCCTGGTGCGCATGCGGGTGGCGTGGAACGGCGGCGCCTCCCTGGGCCCGGACTACTTCCGGTTCTTCCGCGGGCTGGGGCTGAACCTCAAGCAGATCTACGGGCAGACGGAGGTGGCGGGGATCTCCTGCGTGCACCGGGACGGGCAGGTGCGGTTCTGGACCATGGGCGCCCCCATCGCCAACACGGAGATCCGCATCACCGACCAGCAGGAGATCGTGACCCGCAGCCCCTCCGTGTTCCTCGGGTACTACAAGAACCCGCAGGCCACCCAGGAGGCCCTGCGGGACGGCTGGCTGTACTCCGGCGACACCGGGGTGCTGGACCCCAGCGGGGACATCATCCTGTTCGACCGCAGCGGGGACATCATCACCCTGGAGGACGGAACCCGGGTCCCGCCCAGGGTCATCGAGGACATGCTGAAGTTCACGCCGTACGTGCAGCAGGCCATGGTCCTGGGCGAGGGCCGACGGTACCTAGCCGCCATCCTCAACATCGACTTCCAGAACGTGGGCAAGTGGGCGGAGGACCGGGGGATCGCCTACACCTCGTACATGGACCTGTCCCAGAAGCCGGAGGTCCTGGACCTCCTGGAGCGGCTGGTGCGGGAGACCAACGCCCGCCTGCAGCCCGCCTGGCGGGTCCGCGTCTTCGTGTCGCTGTACAAGGAGTTCCACCCGGACGACGACGAGCTGACCCGCACCCGCAAACTCCGCCGACGCCACATCCTGGAGAGGTACCGCGACCTGGTGGAGGCGGTGTACGCGGGCGAACCCCGGTTCCAGGCCACGGTCACCGTGCGGTATGAGGACGGGCGGGTGGCGACCCTGCACCCCGTCATGGAGATCCGCCGGCTGGAGGCGGACGGGTGAGCCTTGCCTTCGTGTTGGAGGGCGTGGTGGTGGGGCTCGCGGTGGGCTCCATCTACGCCCTCATCGCGGTCGGGTTCACCGTCCTTTACAAGTCCACCAAGATCCTGAACCTGGCGCACGGCGAGCTGGTGCTGTTCGGCGGCTACCTGGCCATCGCGGCCACCTCTGCCTTCGGGTTTCTGCCGGTGCCGGCCGCCTTCGCCGCCGGTGTGGCGGTGACGCTGGTGGCGGCCGCGGCCCTGGGGTTCGCGGTGGAGCGGGCGGTGATGCGGCCGTTGTTCGGCCAGCCCCTGCTGTCGGTGATCATCGTGACCCTGGCCCTGGGGTACGTCATCCGGGGCGTGATGGTGGGCATCTGGAGCGGGGAGACCCGCACCTTCCCGCCCGTGGTCCCGGCCACGGTGGTCCGGGTGGCGGGCGTGCCCGTCTCCCTGGTGGGCGTGTGGAGCGCGGCCGCCGCGGCAGCGTTGCTGGTGGCCTTCTCCCTGTTCTTCCGGTACAGCCGGTGGGGGATCGCCATGCGGGCCGCGGCCAACGAGCAGCTCACCGCCTCCACCCTGGGCGTGAGCCTGAAGCGGGTCTTCGCGTACGCGTGGGCGTTCGCCGCGGTGGCGGGCGCCGTGGGAGGGATCCTGCTGGGCCTGTGGCTGGGCGTGAACTTCGCCCTGGCCGCGGTGGGGTTGAAGGCCCTGGCCGCGGTGATCCTGGGAGGTCTCGACAGCGTCCCCGGGGCCATCCTGGGGGGCCTGCTGGTGGGCGTGGTGGAGACGGTGCTGGGCGGGTACATGGAGGCGCACGTGCGGGTGCTGGGACAGCCCCTTCACGGCTTCAAGGAGGTCACCGCCTACCTGGTGATCCTCCTGGCGCTGATGGTGCGCCCGTACGGCCTGTTCGGCACCGAGCACATCGAGAGGCTGTAGCGTGGCGTACGCACGGCCCTGCGGGGACTTCAAGACCTCCTACGCGCAGGACATGGCCCTGCTGGACATCCGCCTGTACCGGTGGGGTTTCCTGCTGCTGCTGGCGGCCATGGCCGCCGCCCCCTGGATCCTGGGGCGGTGGATCTACCTCCTGAACGACATCGCGGTGTTCGCCATCGGGGCGGTGGGGCTGTCCCTGGTGATGGGGTTTGCGGGCCAGATCTCCCTGGGCCACGCGGCCTTCATGGCGGTGGGCGCGTACACCTCGTGGTTCGTCACGAGCCAGCTGAAGCTCCCCTTCGTGGCCGCCCTGCCCCTCAGCGCCCTGGTGGCGTTCGCGGTGGGGGCGGTGGTGGGGCTGCCGTCTCTCCGGATCAAGGGTCTGTACCTAGCCATCGCCACCCTGGCCTTCCAGTTCCTGGTGGAGTACCTGATCGTGCAGACGGTGAGCGGGATGGGCGGCACGCCGGTGCCGCCCATGGACCTGTTCGGGATCCCGGTGAACACCGAGGTGCGGTTCTGGTACCTGGCGTCCGCGGTGTGGGTGCTGGGCGCGGTGTTCGCCACCAACCTCACCCGTACCCGCGTGGGCCTGGCCCTCATGGCGGTGCGGGACCGGGACTACGCGGCGCAGGTGCTGGGCGTGAACCTCCTGTACTACAAGACCCTGGCCTTCGCCCTGGGGGCCGCGTACGCGGGGCTGGCGGGCAGCCTGTTCGCCCACTACAACCGGGTCATCGGGGCCGAGCACTTCAGCCTGGCGCAGTCCATCGACTTCGTGGCCATGCTGGTGATCGGCGGCCTCGGCAGCGTCTGGGGTCCACACCTGGGTGCCGCCTTCGTGCGGGTCCTCACCCAGCTGCTGAAGATGTGGGCCCCGGCCCTGGGGGTCCTGATCCCCGTGCTGGGCCGCGCCACCACCGCGGTGCACGACGTGGTGTTCGGGGTGATCCTCATCGCCTTCCTCATCTGGGAACCCGGGGGCCTGGCGACCCTGTTGCGGAAGTTCAAGCGGTACGTGGACCTCTGGCCGTTCCCCCACTAGCTGAGCGGGTCCACGAAAGGCGCGGTTTGCTGGACGTGACCGGGGCCGCAGGGTTCGCGGCGGCGACCTCTGAGGTGTGCCGGGAGACCGCGCGTTCTCAAGAGGGCCAAACGGATCAGGGCAGGGGATCCGCCCCGCGGATCCGGGCTCCCGCCCGCCCCACCGGGGCCACGGACTCCTCCTCCCCAAGGTCAGCCGTTCCCGGTACTCCCTGCCCTCCGGCCGGCGGTAGGCCTCCAGGGTGCGGTGCTCGCGGTTGAGGATCCAGTCCTCGGGGATGCCGGAGGGCGCACAAACAGGGCCTTTCCGCTCCCGGTCGAACCTGAGGTTGGCGTCGGCCACCTCCGCCACGAGGACGGTGTCCTTGGCCGTGGGGTGGTGGTCGCGGCAGTCCCGCGGTCCGCCCCGCACCACCGCCACGTCCGGCTCCGAGTCGGGAGCGAGGGCGAGTGACCTGCACGCGTACGTCGAACCCCTGACCGAAGGCCTCCCGCAGGGCGTCCTCTACGAGCCGCACCGCGGTCATGTGCGGCGCCTTCTGCGGGCTCATCTCGACGATCTCCCCCTGCAGGAGCTGTGCCCGCTCGTCCTCCCGCAACGCCGAGGGCCACGAGCCGCTCGTGCGCCTCCAGCGTCCGCTTCCTCCGCCGGACTGCCACAGGTTTCCTCCACCCCACGTACGCTGGCTCACCGAACAGCGACACCTCACGCCAGCCAGCGCTTCCGCCGCTTGTAGCTTTTCACCTCCGCAAACGACCGCCGGCCGGACTTGGTCACACCCAGGTAGAACTCCCGCACGTCCGCGTCCTCCCGCAGCCGGTCCGCGGGCCCGTCCAGGACGATCTTGCCGTTCTCCATCACGTAGCCGTAGCTGGCCAGCTGCAGGGCCATGCGGGCGTTCTGCTCCACCAGCAGCACGGTGATCCCCTGCTCCTGGTTCAGCCTCCTCACGAGCCGGAAGATCTCGCCGGCCACCACGGGGGCCAGGCCCAGGCTGGGCTCGTCCAGCAACAGCAGCCTGGGCCGGGCCATGAGGGCACACCCGATGGCCAACATCTGCTGCTCGCCGCCCGAGAGGTAGCCTGCCCGCACCCTGCGCCTCTCCCGCAGCCGGGGGAAGTAGGTGTACACCAGGTCCAGCGCCTCCCGGGTCCCGCGGGGGTTCAGGGTCGTCCCCACCAGCAGGTTCTCCTCCGCGGTGAGCTCCTCGAACAGCCGCCGGCCCTCCCGCACCATCACCACCCCCAGCCGCCCCACCTCCTCTGGCAGCCGGTTTTCGATGCGCTGCCCGTCGAACTCGATGGACCCGCGGGTCACCTCCCCCCGCTCCAGCCGCACCAGCCCGGAGATGGCCTTGAGGGTGGTGGTCTTGCCCGCCCCGTTGGCCCCGATAAGGGCGGTGATGGACCCGGGCGCCACCTGCAAGGAGACGCCCTTCAGGACCAGGATGGTGTTCCAGAAGACGACCTCGACGTTGTTGACCGAGAGCACCCTACCAGCCCAGCCAGTCCTTCCTCCGCTCCACGGTCACCGTCTCCACCGGCCGGATCCTGCCGCCCCGGATCTGCATGATGCGGGTGGTGGTGGACGGCCGGTGGTCGTCGCGGGTGAGGGTGATGGGCGGCGCCAGCCCCTCCGGGTCCCAGTTGCGGATGAGCTCCAGGGTGGCGCGGATGGACGCCCCCGTGAGTCCCAGTCGCGCGTACGTAGACCAGTTGTCCACCACCGTCTCCAGGGCCCGCCGCAGCAGGTACACGTTCAGCCACCCGCGGATGTACGAGGCGATGTAGGGCGAGTCCACGGTGCCCCACTCGAACTTCGGCACCTCTTTGCCCTGGAACCGGCGGTACGCGTCGAAGATGGTGCGCATGCCGGGCACCGGCTCCCCGTAATACGCGTGGGGGGTGCTGCCGTACACACCCTCCGCGGCGGCGCCGATGCGCTTGATCATGCTCTCGTCGAACCCCCACACGTTCACGAACCACCGGGCCTTGGCGCCCACCTGCTTGGCGTCCCGCACCGTCACCGAGGCGGAGCTGGTGGTCCCGCCGAACCACGCGAAGTCCGCCCCCTGGTCGCGGATGGCGGTCACCTGGGACCGGGCCTCCAGGGCCGTGAGGGCTACGATCTGGTCCGGCAGCACCTCAAAGCCCAGCTCCTGGGCGTAAGCCTTGCCCGCGGGGATCGGGGCGCGGCCGTAGGGGTGGTCCGGGTACACGAACACGAACTTGGGGCGCGCGATCCCCTCCTTCCGGGCCAGCTCCCGGGCGAACTTCAGCACCGCCCGCAGCTGGTCCGAGTAGCTGGACACCGGGTAGAAGTTGTACGGCGTCTTGGAGGGGTCGTTGAGGTGCGAGGAGTACGAGGCCGAGATGAAGGGGATCTGGTCCGCGGCCACCTGTTCTTTGAGAGCCTCGGTGTCGTTGGTGCCCCACCCGATGATGGCCACCACCCGGTCCACGTCCCGGTACTTCCGGTACAGGGCCAGGCTCTCCGGGATGCGGTAGGCGTAGTCCGCCCACACCAGGTCGACCTTCACCTTGCCCCGGATGCCGCCCAGGACCTCGTTGATGTAGCGCACGTGGTCCAACACGCCCTTGGAGTAGTCCACCCCCACGTCCGAGGTGGGGCCCGTGAGGTCGAATATCCCGCCCACCTTGATGCTGGCCGGCAGAGGCGCCTGCGCGGTGGTGGGGGAAGCTAGCGCCAGGACGGCCAACACCAGCGCGGCAGTCCACAGCCCCCGCATGTCCTCGCCCCCCTTTCGTGCGGCTTGCCAGTGGCGGTGTTCTGCGGGGTCGTGCCGGTCTCCTCCTGAGCCGACCCGGTTTTTGCGCTGGCCTACACCACCCCAAAGATCGCTGGCGCGATTTTCGGGGACCCCGCTCTCCGCCGGCAAGCTGCGCCTTTCATGGACACGCTCCGACCAGCCCGCCGCGGGCGGGGAGTGTCTGCCCATCCGCTCCTCAAGGCACCGGGTCGCCGGTGGGTCCTCCCACAGCCACTCCACCAGGACCCAGAAGCCCGGCACCGCCTCGGAGTCCAGGCGTCCCGCCTGGACCACACGGGCTTCGTACCCCCCGCCGCCACGGCGGTGCACGGTCAGCTCCCGGCGCTCCGGGTCCACCGCCCAGGACTCCTGGACCCCCGCCTTCTCGTTGGCGCGGGCCTTCTCCTGGAGGTCGTAGGACCGCGTGCTGGGCGACACCACCTCCACCACCAGGTCCGCGGGCCCCTCCACCCACCGCGGGCCGACGGCGGACGCGCGCCCCCTGGCCACCAAGAACCCGTCGGGCTCCACGTCCATCCCCGGACGCAGCCGCAGCACCGCGGGCGCGGTGAACACCTCGCCGAGATCCCCGTGCTCCGCGAACCCCCGCAGCAGGAGGCTCAGGAAACCGGCCACCCGCTGGTGGCTCGGGCTGGCCGGGGAGTGCACCACCAGTTCACCGTCCACGAACTCCCAAATCCCGCTCTCCGGCGCCTCCGCCAAAAACCGCTGTTCGGTCCACCGGCCCACCCGCACCAGGTGCGGCTCCGCCAGCGGCTGGCCCTCACCCGTACCGCCCGGATCCGGCCGCCGTTCACGGCACCAGCACCACCTTGCCGAAGTGCTGGCCGGCCTCGAGGTACGCGTGGGCCTCCCGGACCTCCGACAGGCGGAACACTCGGTCCACCACGGGCCGCAGCACCCCGCGCTCCACCAAGGGCAGGAGGTCGTGCAGCTCCCCCTTGCTGCCCACCCACGTCCCGTGCACGCTCAGAGCCCTCCCGAACACGTACCGCACGTCCGTCTGTACCTGGGGTCCGGAGGTGGCGCCGCAGGTCACCAGCCGGCCCCCACGGGCCAGGGCCTTCACGCTGGCGTCCCACGTGGCCTGGCCCACGTGCTCGAACACCACGTCCACGCCCCGCCGGTCCGTGATCCGGCGCACCTCCTGCAGGACGTCCTGCGTGCGGTGGTTGATGGTCTCGTCCGCGCCCAGCTGCCGGGCGCGCTCCAGCTTCCAGTCGTCCCCCGCCACCGCGATCACCCTGGCCTGGAAGGCCTTGGCGATCTGGATGGCGGCGCTGCCCACCCCGCTCCCTGCCCCCCACACCAGCACGTCTTCCCCCGGACGCAGGCGGGCGTTGGTGACCAGCATGTTCCACGCGGTCAGAAACACCAGGGGGAACGCCGCCGCCTCCTCGAAGCTCAGGTTGGCCGGTTTGCGGACCAGGTTCGCCTCCGGCACCACCACGAACTCCGCGTCGGTGCCGTCCCGGTGCTCCCCCAGCAGCCCGTACTCACGGCAGAGGTTGTCCCTTCCCCGCAGGCACCAAGGACACACCCCGCACGACACCCCGGGGTTCAACACCACCTCGTCCCCGGGCCGTGCGGACTTCACTCCGGGGCCCACCGCGTCCACCACGCCCGCGCCGTCCGAACCGAGGGTGATGGGCAGGGGGAACCGGACCCCGGGGATCCCCTTGCGCACCCACAGGTCCAGGTGGTTCATGGCAGCTGCCCGCACCCGCACGCGGACCTGGCCCGGACCGGGCTCCGGGGGTGCCAGGTCTTCCACCCGCAGGACCTCGGGGCCTCCGTGCTCGTACACCCGCACCGCGCGCATCTGCTACCCCGCCACCGCGGCCCGCTCCGCGGACCGGTACACTTCGATCATCCGCAGGTAGTTGGACTTCACCGCCTCCGCCGCCTGCTCCCGGGAAAGCCGGCCTTCCAGATACCCCTTCACCCCGTCCCACCAGATGGTCCGGCCGATGGCGAAGCCCACGTAGCCCGGCACCCCGGCTCCCGCCTGCAGCCACCGCACCACCGCGGCCTCGTCCGCGCCCCGGCCCAGGACCACGCACGCCACGCCGCCCCTGCCTGCGGACCGCACCTGGGCGCTGACCCGCTCGCAGTCCTCCCGCAGGTCCAGGCCCTCGATCTTCCACACGTCCGGCTCCACCCCCGCCCCTTGAAGCTCGCGGATGGCTTCCACCATCAGCCGCGGGCGCACCTCCCGGTCGTACCGCCCCTCGTCGCCCCCCACGGACTGCAGCTGCTGGGCCGTGGGAGGGACCAGCAGCTCGAACAGGAACTTGCGGCCCCGCCCATGCAGCCAGTCCGAAAGCCGGCGCAGGCGCTGGACCTGGCGGGCGTTCAGCTCCCGGTCTCCTTCGGGGTTGTACCGCACCAGCACCTTCGCGAAGGTGGGGTCGAACGCCTCGATGTGCTCGCCGAACGCCTCCCCGTACTCGAAGTCGAACTCGTCCTGGCCGCTGCGCTCCACGGGCATGGCGAAGACCACACCCCTGCGGCGGGCATCCCGGGCCACCTCCGCGCCGAACTGCTCGTCCACCAGCACCCCGGCGGCGTCGCGGGGAGCTCCCGCGTCCAGGGCCCGCAGGAACCCCTCGTAGATCACCTGCTTGGCGTCGCTCACGCGTCTGGCTTCCTCTGCGGTCGGCTGGCCCCGGATCCCCGCCAGCTTCAAAAACGAGCCCCGGTGGTCGAAGGCAAGGATGTACAACGGCTTCCGGTACCCCAGCTCCATGACCATCTCCTCCCTTACGGGGTGCGCGGCAGGTCCTCCTCTTCCACGCGCATGCGGCTCGGACCTTCCACCAGCACCCGTCCCTCCCGGTACCACACCACCACCCGCTGCCCTTCCAGGACGCTGGACCGCCACCGGACCCGGACCTGGCCTACCAGGTCCACCCGGCCCCGGGCGAAATCCGCCACCGCCTCTCGGGCCGACCCTTGCCCTGCGGCGAACCGGAACGCCACCGGTCCCGCCACGCGGGCGGTCTGCCCGCGCAACCGGAAGGTGGCGGAGCTACCCTGCAGGGCACCCTCCTGGGTCTCAAACCGTGCGGGCGAGCCCAGTTCCGCCTCCTCCTGGCGCGAGCGGTACACCACCCGGGTGCCGATGGCGGTCACCTGCTCGCCCTCCAGCCGCGCGGGCTGTCCCTGCGCTGTGGCCACGCCGCTCCGGGTGTCCAGGCGGAGCTGGTCCGCGGACAGCGTCCAGCGGCCCCGCTGCAGGCGGGCGTCCCCGTCCGCCTCCACCTGCACCAGCTCCAGGCTCCTCGTGAACCGGATTCGGGCGGTCCGGCCCCGCAGATGCCCCTCGGGACCTGTGGCGGTCACTCCTCCTGAAAGAGTGCCCAAGCCCGCGCCGCGGTCCAGGACGAGCTCCGGTGCGGTCACCACCCGCAGGCCGTCGGTGATCCGCACCTGCCAGGCGCGCACCACCCCGCGGTCCGCGTCCAGGTCCACCCGCTGCGCGGTGAGCACGAAGGAGGCCGCGGAAGCAGACCCCACCCAGCCCAGGGCCGCCGCGGCCACCAGCGCCTTCTGCCACCTCACGCCGAGGTGACGGGCTGCAGGTCGATCTGGGCCCGCTGCAGCCGGCCGCTGTAGTCGATGTACACGGACTTCCACTCGGTGAACACGTCCAGCACCTGCAGGCCGCCTTCCCGGTGGCCGTTGCCGGTGAACTTGGTCCCGCCGAAGGGCAGGTGCACCTCCGCCCCGATGGTGCCGTGGTTCACGTACACGATGCCCGTGTGGATGTCCTCGATGGCCCGCATGGCCTTGTTCACGTCGCGGGTGAAGATGGAGGCCGAAAGCCCGTACCGGACGCCGTTCACCACCTCCACCGCCTCCTCCAGGCTCTCCACCCGGATGAGGTCGGTGACCGGCCCGAAGATCTCCTCCTGCGCGATCCGCATGCGGGGGTCCACCCGGTCGAACACCGTGGGACGGAAGAAGAAGCCCCGCTCCAGGCCGCCACCCGTGGCCCGCTCGCCGCCCACCAGGACCACCGCCCCCTCCTCCTGGCCGATCCGCACGTACCGCGCCACCCGCTCCAGCTGGGCCTCGCTCACCAGCGGCCCCATGTCCGTGTCCGGATCCAGGCCGTGACCCAGCCGCAACCTGCGGGCGCGGTCCACCAGCAGGTCCGCCACGTCCCCGTGTACCTTGGGGTGCACCAGGACCCGGCTGCAGGCGGTGCACCGCTGCCCCGAGGTCCCGAACGCACTCCACGTGAGGGCGTCGGCCACCAGGTCCAGGTCCGCGTCGTCCATCACGATGGCCGCGTTCTTGCCGCCCATCTCCAGGGACACCCGTTTGCCCCGCGCCGCGCACCTCTCCGCCACCTGCAGCCCCACCTCCGTGGACCCGGTGAAGGAGATGAGGGCCACGTCGGGGTGGTCCACCAGCGCTGCACCGGCGTCGTCCCCGCCCAGCACCAGGTTCACCACCCCGGGCGGCAGGCCGGCTTCCTCCAGGATCTCCACGAACTTCACCGCGCAGATGGGGACTTCGGGCGCAGGCTTGAACACCACGGTGTTGCCGCAGACCACCGCCGGCACCACCTTCCACGAGGGGATGGCCAGGGGGAAGTTCCACGGGGTGATCACGCCCACCACGCCCACGGGCTGGCGCACGCAGTACGCCGCCTTGTTCGGCATCTCGCTGGGGGTGGTGTAGCCGTGCAGCCGGCGGCCCTCACCCGCGATGAAGTAGGTCATGTCGATGGCCTCCTGCACGTCCCCCCGGGACTCCAGGAGGACCTTGCCCATCTCGCGGGTCATCAGCTGCGCCAGCTCCTCCTTCCGCCGGACCAACAGCTCCGCGGCCCGGAACAGCACCTCCGCCCGCCGCGGCGCCGGCACCTTCCGCCACCGCGGGTACGCCTCCTTGGCCGCGGCCACCGCGTCCGCCACGTCCTCCGGCCCGGACCGAGCGCACACCCCCAGGACCTCAGACGTGGCAGGGTCCACGGACTCGAAGGTGGCCCCCGACCGGGCGGGGACCCACCGGCCGCCGATGTAGTTCAGGTACGTCTGGGCCATTGGTCCTCCCGCCGTCAGGAGACCCTCGCGGCCCGCAGCCGCCGGGCCGCCTCCCGGAAAGCACGGGCCCCCGCGCTCTCGGGGTACCGGACCACCACCGGCTCGCCCGCGTCGCCCGCCTCGCAGATGCGCGGGTCCAGGGGGATGCGGGCCAGGAGGGGGACCCGCAGGCGTTCGGCCAGGGCCTGGCCTCCACCCTGCCCGAACACCGGCACCGGCTCCGGACCGTCCAGGTAGCTCATGTTCTCGATCACGCCCGCCACCTTCATGTTCACCTTCTCCGCCATCCGCGCGGCGCGGGCCGCCACCTCCACCGCCGCCTGCTGCGGGGTGGTCACCACCAGCATCTCCGCCCGGGGTAGCTGCTGGGCCACGGTGATGGACACGTCCCCGGTGCCTGGGGGCAGGTCCAGCAGCAGCGTGTCCACGTCGCCCCAGTGCACCTCGGTGATGAAGGTGATCAGCGCCTTGTGCAGCATGGGCCCGCGCCAGATCACCGCCTCGTCCCGGTCCACCAGCATGCCCATGGACACCGCCCGCACGCCCCACCGTTCCAGGGGGATGATCATCTGGTCGATCACCGTGGGCCGGCCGTCGATCCCCAGCATCCGCGGAATGGAAAAGCCGTACACGTCCGCGTCCAGGATCCCGACCCGCGCGCCCTCCTGCGCGAGGGCCACGGCCAGGTTGGCGGTGACCGTGGACTTGCCCACCCCACCCTTCCCGCTGGCCACCGCCAGCACCCGCACCGCGGTGTCCGGACGGAGGAACGGTGAGGGCGCACCCCCCTCCGCGCCCCGCAGCCGGTGGATCAGGGCCTGCCGCTCCTCCGGAGTCATCACGCCCAGCTGCACGTCCACGGACCGCACGCCCGGCAGGCGCGCCACGCGGTCCCGGATGGACTGCACGATCACCTCCCGCAGGGGGCAGCCGCCGATGGTGAGGACCGCCTGCACCGTCACCTGGCCGTCCTGCACCCGCACGTGGCGGACCATGTCCAGCTCCACGATGGACCGCCTCAGCTCCGGGTCCTCCACCTCCCGGAGGGCCTCCAGCACCTGCTCCGCGGTCAGCTCCGGCTCCCGACGTCCGAACCGCACAACACCGCCCCCTTTTCCCCCATGCTACCACCGACGCGGCCTCACGGCCTCAGCCGGACCACCAACCCTTCCCGCGGGCGCAACGGCACGTGCCGCTCCAACCCCTCCCGGTCCAGGTGGGTGGACAGGACGACCTCGCCCTGGGCGGCCAGGTGGGCGGGGCGGGTGGAGAAGTTCAGCGCCACCAGGAAGGCTTCCGGCCCGTGCTCCCTGCGGTAGGCCAGCACGCCCTCTTCAGACCCCACCGGCACGAACCCGCCCGCCACCAGGGCGGGGTGTGACCGGCGCATCCACAGCAGGCGCCGCACCAGGTGCAGGAACGACCGCGGGTCTGCCTGCTGGGACGCCACGTTCCGCTGCGGGAAGTCGGAGTTCACGGGCAGCCACGGCTCGCCGGTGGTGAAGCCCGCGTGGTGGCTGGCGTCCCACTGCATGGGGGTGCGCGCCGCGTCCCTGCACCACCGTCCACCCCACTCCCGGAACCCGGCCCAGTCCCGCACCCGGTGGGGCTGTACCGGGCCGTCCACCATGCCCAACTCGTCGCCGTAGTACAGGGTGGGGGTCCCCCGCAGGGTGAGCAGCAGCAGGTGTGCCAGCCGGGACCCGTCCTCGCCCAGGCGCGTGGCGACCCTGGGACGGTCGTGGTTGCCCAACACCCACCCGGGCCACGCCCACTCCGGCCGTGCGGCCTCGTACGCCTCCACCACCGCGCGCAGTCCGTGGGCGGTCCACCGGTCCGCGGGCAGCTCCACCAGGGCGAAGTTGAAGGGGAAGTGACACTCCGGCTCCTCCCGCGTCCCGTAGTAGCGGACCAGCTGCGCAAACGGCAGGTACACCTCGCCGATCAGCACCGCGTCGCGGTGGCACGACTCCAGCACCGCGCGGAAGCGCCGGAGGACCTGGTGGGTGTCGGGGTGGTCTTCGGTGTACGGGTGCAGCAGCCGGTCCCGCTCCCGCATCCCGGGCCGCCACGCGGGGTTCGGTGGCTCGTCCCGGAAGTGTTCGTCCTCCACCAGCAGCCAAGCGGCGTCCACCCGGAACCCGTCGGCACCGCGGTCCAGCCAGAACCGGATCACCTCCTCCATGGCCCGCACCACCTCGGGGTTGCGGTAGTTCAGGTCTGGCTGCTCGGGCAGGAACTGGTGTAGGTAGTACTGGCCGGTTTCCGGGTCGAAGGTCCACGCGGGCCCGCCGAAGAAGCTCAGCCAGTTGTTGGGAGGACCCCCGCGGGGGCCGGGGTCCCGCCATACGTACCAGCCGCGCCGGGGGCTGTGGCGGCTTTTCCGGGACTCCACAAACCACGGGTGTTCACTGCTGGTGTGGTTGGCCACCAGGTCCACCACCACCCGCAGCCCCCTCCGGTGCGCCTCCTCCACCAGGCGCTGGAAGTCCTCCAGGGTGCCCATGGTGGGGTCCACCGCGCAGTAGTCGGACACGTCGTAGCCGAAGTCCCGCTGGGGAGACGGGTAGAAGGGGGTGACCCACACCGCGCCCACGCCCAGCCACGCCAGGTAGTCCAGGCGCCGCAAAAGCCCCCGCAGGTCTCCCACCCCGTCCCCGTCGGAGTCCTGGAACGACCGCGGGTAGACCTCGTAGAAGGCCTCCCGCTGCCACCACGCCAGCTCCGGCGCCCGGGAGATGGTCCCGTCTGCCATGCTCAGTCACCCCCGCGGGGCGGGCGGGCAGCCCGCCACACGGTGACCGTGCGGGCGGGCGCCAGCCACGCGCTGCCCGCGGCCACCAGCCCCGTCCGGCGGCGGGTGTCCGCGCTGCACCACGCCCACTCCCAGCTCCAGGCGGCCGGCGCGCGGGGGAGGACGAACCGCACCGCGCGACCGCTGTTGAACACCACCAGGAAGGTGTCGTCCGTGACGGGCCGGCCCCACGGGTCCCGTTCGGAGAACGCCCACCCGCACAGGAGCATGCCCACCGCCCGCAGCTCGGGGTCGTGCCAGTCCCGCTCGGCCATCTCGCGGCCGGAGGGGTGCACCCACGTGACGTCCCGGCACGGGCCGACCTCCTCGCCCCGCAGGAACTCCCGCCGGCGGAAGTTGGGGTGCCGCCGCCGGAAGGCCACCACCGTCCGCACGAACTCCAGAAACCGCTTCTCCTCCTCCCCCAGCTCCCACGGGTACCAGGAGAGCTCGTTGTCCTGGCAGTAGGCGTTGTTGTTGCCGCGCTGGGTGCGGGACAGCTCGTCCCCGCCCAGCAGCATGGGAACACCCTGGGACAGGAGGAGGGTCGCCACCAGGGCTCGCTTGAGCCGGTCCCGGCAGGCGCGGACCTCGGGGTCGTCGCTGGGGCCTTCGACCCCGCAGTTGGTGCTGTAGTTCTCCTCCGCCCCGTCCCGGTTGTCCTCCCCGTTGGCCTCGTTGTGCTTGCGGCTGTAGCTCACCAGGTCCTGCAGGGTGAAGCCGTCGTGGCTGGTGACGAAGTTCACGGACGCGAACGGCTTGCGTCCCGACCGCTCGTACAGGTCCGCGCTGCCGCTGATGCGGGTGGCAAACTCCGCCAGGGTGCCGGAATCACCGCGCCAGAAGCGGCGCACCGAGTCCCGGTACCGGCCGTTCCACTCCGCCCACTGCCACGGGAAGTTGCCGATCTGGTACCCTCCGGGCCCCACGTCCCACGGCTCCGCGATCAGCTTGACCCGGTTCAGCACGGGATCCTGCTGGATGACCTTGAAGAAGGCGCTCAGCATGTTCACCTCGTACAGCTCCCGGGCCAGGGAGGCCGCCAGGTCGAAGCGGAACCCGTCCACGTGCATCTCCACCACCCAGTACCGCAGGCTGTCCGTGACCAGCTGCAGCACGTAGGGGTTGCCCAGGTCCAGGGTGTTGCCGGTGCCGGTGTAGTCCACGTAGTAGCGGGGGTCGGCGGGGTCCAGCTTGTAGTAGCTGGCGTTGTCGATCCCCCGGAAGCTCAGGGTGGGGCCCAGGTGGTTGCCCTCCCCCGTGTGGTTGTACACCACGTCCACGACCACCTCGAAGCCCGCCCTGTGCAGGGCCCGGACCGCCATCTTGAACTCCCGCACCGCCTCCACGGGCCCGCCCACCGCGTAGTCCGGCTCCGGGGCGAAGTACGCGAGGGGGTTGTAGCCCCAGTAGTTGGTGAGCCCCCGGTCCACCAGGGCGCGGTCGTCCACGTGTGCGTGCACGGGCAGCAGCTGCACCGTGGTCACCCCCAGGGACCTCAGGTGGTCCAGCACGGGCTCGGAGGCCAGGGCCAGGTAGCTGCCCCGCAGCTCCTCGGGCACGTCCGGGTGCAGCCGGGAGATGCCCTTCACGTGGGTCTCGTAGATCACCGTCTCCTCCCACGGCACCTGCGGAGGGCGGTCGTCGCCCCACTCGAAGGCGTCCTCCACCACCGCGGCCAGGGGGGCGTAGGGGGCGCTGTCGCGGTCGTCCGGGACGAGGTCCAGCTGTGGGTCACCCAGCCGGTAGCCGTACAGGCTGTCGTGCCACCGGAGGGGCCGGCCCAGGGCCTTGGCGTACGGGTCCAGCAGCAGTTTGCGGGGGTTGAACCGGTGGCCGCGGGCGGGGTCGTACGGGCCGTACACCCGGTAGCCGTACAGCTGCCCCGGCCGCACCCCGGGCAGGTACGCGTGCCACACCGGGCCCGTGCGCTCCCGCAGCTGCACCACGTGCTCGGGTTCGGGGTCCGTGGGCCGCGCGAACAGGCACAGCTCCACCGCCTCCGCGTGCTCGCTGTACAGGGCGAAGTTGGTCCCCAGCCCGTCCCAGGTGGCTCCCAGAGGGTAGGGACGGCCCCGCCAAACCCTCACCGGCTCCCCTCCCACCGCAGGAACAGCACCCCGAGGGGCGGCAGGGCCAGCCGCAGGGAGTAGGGCCGGCCGTGGTGCGGCACGGGGTCTGCCAGCACCCCGCCGTAGTTGCCCCAGCCGCTGCCCCCGTAGTCGTGGGCGTCGCTGTTCAACACCTCCTGCCACCGTCCGCCTTCCGGCACTCCCACCCGGTACCCCTCCCGGGGCACCGGGGTGAAGTTGCACACCACCGCCACCAGGCGGCCGTCGCGGCTCCTGCGCAGGAAGCTCAGCACGCTGGACTCGCGGTCGTCGGGATCGATCCACTCGAACCCGGCGGGGTCGCAGTCCAGCTGGTGCAGCGCCGGCTCCTCGCGGTACAGCCGGTTCAGGTCGCGCACCCACCGCTGCACGCCCGCGTGCCGGGGGTCGGCCAGCAGGTGCCAGTCCACGCTGGCCTCGTGGTCCCACTCCCGCCGCTGGGCCAGCTCTCCCCCCATGAACAGCAGCTTCTTGCCCGGCTGCGCGTACTGGTAGCCCAGCAGCAGCCGCAGGTTCGCGAACTTCTGCCAGTCGTCGCCGGGCATCTTCTCCAGCAGGGACCGCTTGCCGTGCACCACCTCGTCGTGGGACAGGGGCAGGAGGAAGTTTTCCGAGAACGCGTACAGCATCCGGAAGGTCAGCTCGTGGTGGTGGTACTTGCGGTACACGGGGTCCCGTCCGAAGTACGTGAGGGTGTCGTGCATCCACCCCATGTCCCACTTCATCCCGAACCCCAGCCCGCCCACGGACGTGGGGCGGCTCACCAGAGGCCACGCGGTGGACTCCTCCGCCACCGTCTGCACGCCCGGGAAGTCGCGGTAGACGGACTCGTTCAGCTGCCGCAGGAACCGGATGGCGTCCAGGTTCTCCCTGCCCCCGTACTCGTTGGGCAGCCACTCCCCTTCCCGCCGGGAGTAGTCCAGGTACAGCATGGAGGCCACCGCGTCCACCCGCAGGCCGTCCGCGTGGTAGCGGTCCAGCCAGAAGTGCGCGCTGCTGAGCAGGAAGCTGCGGACCTCCGGCCGGCCGTAGTCGAAGACGGCGCTACCCCAGTCCGGGTGCCACCCGCGGCGGGGGTCCGGGTGCTCGTACAGGGCGGAGCCGTCGAAGCGGGCCAGGCCGTGCGGGTCCGTGGCGAAGTGGGAGGGTACCCAGTCCAGGATCACCCCCACCCCGGCCTGGTGCAGGGCGTCCACCAGGGACATGAAGTCCTGGGGGGTGCCGTACCGGCAGGTGGGCGCGAAGTAGCCGGTCACGTGGTAGCCCCACGACCCGTAGAAGGGATGCTCCATCACCGGCAGGAGCTCCACGTGCGTGAAGCCCTGCTCCCGCACGTACTCCGCGAGCCTCGCGGCCAGCTCCCGGTACGTGAGGTGGCGCCCGCCTTCCCCCCGCGCCCACGACCCCAGGTGCACCTCGTACACGCTCACCGGCGCGTCCAGGGCGTTGCGCTCGCCGCGCCCGGCCATCCACGCCGCGTCCTGCCACGTGTACGACAGGTCCCACACCACCGAGGCGTTGCCGGGGGGCGGCTCGGACCAGAAGGCGAAGGGGTCCGCCTTGTCCAGGGGCGGCCCTCCGCCCTTCGGGAGGATGCGGTACTTGTACCGGTGCCCGGGCCTGGCGGAACGCACCGCCCCTGCCCAGATGCCCGACTCGCCCACAGGTTCGAGTTGGTGGGCCTCGGGGTCCCACCCGTTGAAGTCGCCCATGACGCGCACCGAGGCGGCGTTCGGGGCCCAGACGGCGAAGTGCGTGCCCCCTTCCCCGGGGTGCGACCCCAGCTTTTCGTACAGCCGGGTGTGGGTGCCCTCCCGGAACAGGTACACGTCCAGCTCTCCGATCACGGGTCCGCACCCCGCGCCGCGGCTAGCTCCTGCAGCAGCCGACACCCCTCCAGCCCGTCCCACGCCTCCACGGGGTGGCGCAGGCGCCTCCGCCAGTTGGGGTGCTGGCGGTCGGTGGTGCCGGGCAGGTTGTGCGCGGCCCGCTCCAGCCACAGGTCCTCCAGGTGCACCAGGACGCAGCCCGCGGGGCTTTCCGCCAGCCAGCGCAGCGCGGCCTGCAGCGCTGACCGCGGGGAGCAGTCTCGAAGCCCGAGGGCCTGGGCGAGGTCCTCCACCACCCGCTGCCGCCTCGCCCGCTCCAGCTGCGCCTGTTCGGGTGTCAACACGCCCGCACGCTCCCGCTCCTCCAGGTCGCTGGCTTCCCAGAAGGCCGCGAACGGAGGGGTGTCGTGGGTCCCGAGGGAGGCCACGGAGTTGCGGCCCGGCGGAGGGAGCACCCGCGACGCCTCGAACGCGAGGACGTACATGCGCCACAGCCCCCGACGGTCCAGCTCCCGCCGCACTTCCCGCGGGACGGTCCCCAGGTCCTCGCCCACCACCACCGCCCCGGCGCGGGCAGCCTCCAGGAGCACCGCGGCGTACATCTCCTCCACGGGATAGCGTACGTACACCCCCTGGTCGGGCGGAAAACCCCTGGGGATCCAGTACAGGCGGTGCAGGGCCATCACGTGGTCCAGGCGCACCATCTTGGCCACCTGGAACAGGTGGGCGAGACAGGCCCGTAAGTAAGCGTGCCCGTCCTGCCGGCCCCTCTGCGGGTGGAGGGGGGCAAAGCTCCAGTCCTGCCCCGCAGGTGAAAACGGGTCGGGTGGAGCGCCCACGGACACCCCCTGCACGAAGAGCTGGGGGAACTCCCAGGTGTCGAAACCGTCGGGGTGCACGCCCAGGGGTAGGTCCAGGTACAGCCAGACCCCTGTCTGAGCCACCTCCCGGAGCTGCAGGTCCGCGAGCCACTGGGCGTACGCGTACACGTCACACACCTCTGGATCCCCGCCCCTGGCCTCCGCGGCCTCCGGCCACTGCCTCCACGGCCTGCGGTACCGCTCCAGGCACGCGCGGAAGGCCGCGTACCGGCCAAGCCACGCCCTCTGCCCCGCCCACGCCCGCACCTGCTCCCTCGTACCCTCCGGCAGCCTCCGCCAGGCGTGTTCCAGGGCAGCCCGCCTGTGGGCGAAGGCGGCCCGGTAGTCCACCAGCGGCTCCGGCGAGGACGGCTGCCCGCTTCCGGGGACGTGCACGAACAGCTCGTTCCAGAACAGCCGGCTGGCGGGAAGGTACGGGCTGGGCTCAAACGGTTGGTCCAGCAGCGCCGCGAGAAGCGGCAGGGTGGCCAGCACACCCACCCCGTGGCCCGAGGCCCACCGCGCCGCATGCCGCAGGAGTCCGAAGTCCGCAAACCTCCTGTCCACCCCCGACCACAGGGCGTAGGTGGGGACCCACAGGCCCAGGCGGGGCGGACGCTCGGGCGTCAGCCGCCGGGGCGCGGACAACACCACGGTCTCCCACCGCCCGCCCGCGGCCTCCACCACGGCGCGGTGGGCGCCCAGCGGCAGCTGCCCGGGCACCGCAACCTCCATGGAGTCGGGCCGCCTGCGCCGCCTGGCCTCAATCCCCGTCCAGCCCAGCTCGCGCCCGTCTTCCAGGAACACCGCGCACCGTACCCGCTCCACCCCGGGCAGCCGCAGGCGTAGCCGCAGCCTTCCGTCCCACGCCACCGCCACCGGCTCCACCACGGGCGGGGGCGCGAGCGGGTCCACGTCCAGGGCCTCCCACACGGCCTTCACCGCCTCCCGTGGGGCCCTGCGCATCCGCCCCTGGACGTCCCAGTAGGCCGGCTGAACGACCCACCGCAAGGCTTTCTGTTCGTGAGGATCCACCGCGCGGTGAGGTCAGGCGCCGCCTGCAGCCGGCTGGGTGGCAGATGCCCTCCGGCGCCTCCTTCGGCGCCGGCGACGGCCTCCGCGCCCGGGAGCTCCCTCTGTGGCCTCTTCCGTGGGAAGGGCTGGCGTTGCCGGCTCAGCTTCCGGGGAGGGTTCCGGCCGGGCTTCGGCCTGCACTTCCTTCACCTCATGAGCAGCGGGGCGGGACCTCATCAGACGCACTTCCTCCGCCACCAGCTCCCGCTCCGCGCTCCACTTCATGCGGTCCAGCGTCCGCTCCGCCTCCTGCACGGCCACCCGATGTGCGGAAGAGGGGTCCAGCAGGTTGATGCCCGGGTCCAGCTCCACCGTGTAGCGCACGCGGGTACCGTCCTCCGCCGGCTCCACCTCGAACTGCGCGGCGTAGTGGAGCAGGGTCCCGTGCGCCTGCCGCCAGCGCACCACCCGCCCGGGCTCCAGTTCAGCCCGCACCACGGACTCCACGGGCAGCCCCGCCACGAACCCCCGCAGCCGCACCACCCACCGGCCCGGGCGCTTCTCCAAGGTGTCCGCCCGCATCCACAGGTCCGACCACCGGGGCAGGTGCTCCAGGCGGCTGGCCATGCCGTACGCGGCGGCCACGGGCACCCGCAGCAGCCGCTGGGCCGTGGCCCGCACCCCCCGGGGGGCCACCGCCAC
>VAPR01000187.1_pt1 | contig 44543 bp, 37 predicted proteins | sample 3380701 | NCBI WGS metagenome assembly VAPR01 (sample SAMN11536904, study PRJNA540576) | hot springs metagenome | isolation source: hot spring wet sediment | place: Spain: Lobios | collected 2014-01
TGTTCGTAGCTACGAACACCGCTCCTTCTCGCACGAATCGCGCTAGTGTCGAAAGCCTTCTGTAATCGAAACGCCTGTCGATCCCCACCACGACCGCCTCGGGAGGGGCGCCGTTCGGCCATTCCTCCGGTTCCACCGCTTCGATTCCGGCCGATCGAAGAGCCTGAAAGAGACCATCTCCACCCGCCGCGACAGCTCTTGGGCGCCCGCGCGCCCCCTCGGCGAGCATGCCGGTGACCAATCTTGCCGCTGAAAGCGACGAAGTGATTATCGTCTTCGGATCCGCTCTAAACGGCCCGGCGGTCAGATACGAGGCGAACTGGTCGGGAGTCCTATAGGAGTTGTTGGTTACAAAGAGAAGCTTCTTCGAGGACACCCGGATTTTCTCGAGGGCTTCGGGCACTCCCGGAAAGAGCGCACCGTCCACGTAGCATACGCCGTCTAGGTCGATCACGAAGGCATCGTATTCACACAGAGCATCCACGCCGGCTGTGCCGTCCTTCGGTCAGTCGGACCTGTCTTCGTCGATATCCGACTCGATCAAGCGCTCGTAAGTCTCGGCGTACTCCTTGTTGCCCGGATTCATCGCACGCGCCAGTTTTAGATGTACTCTCGCCCGTTTCCGATCCCCCCTGCGCATAGCGCATCGCGCGAGGGCATAGTGAGCGTAGTCGTTCGCAGGGTCTATCTCCAGGAGAACTTTGAATTCCTGCTCGGCGAGAACAGGCCTGCCCGAGATGAAATACGCCCTTCCCAGCGCCTCACGCACCGACCCTTTTTGGGGCTCTTCATCCCTGATCGATTCCAGAACGATCGATGCGGCATGGGCGTTTCCTGAAGCCAAAAGGCCCATAGCCGTCATCCATCTGTCGTAAAGGTTTTCGCTCAACATTCCCCGATATTCTCGACCGGCGTACGCATTCAAGGCTACCCTCGCTAGCAGTCATTGCAGAACATAGATCGCCAACGCGACGCAGTGACTGTGGCTCACGGGTTGTCCGGCAAGACACGGAGGACTTTATTGGCGCTTGTAAACCCGTTTCGCGGAGTGAGATACGATCTCGAAAAAGTCGGCGACCTCGGTCTGGTGTGCGCGCCTCCCTATGACATCATCGACGAGGACGAAAAGCGGCGTCTCGAAGAGATCAGTCCCTACAATTCGGTGCGCTTGATCCTTCCCGACGACGAGGAAACTCGCGATCGATTCGCGGTGGCTGCATCCCGGCTGCGAAGCTGGCTCGAAGAAGGGATTCTACTTGTCGAAGACCGTCCTTGCATTTACGCGTACACCATGTCGTATACCCATCCCGCGCGAGGCTACACCTCCACGCGAGGAATAATCGCCGCTGTAAGCCTGGAAAACTCCTATTCGATCGTCCCTCACGAAAAGACCCTTCCCAAACCATTGGGTGAGCAGCTACGCCTGCTTCAGGCGACGCGAGCGAATCTCTCCCCGATCTATCTTTTAGCGACGAGAGGCGAATCTTCTCCGGCCTCGATCACCGAGCTCGCATCATTGCCTCAGACAGCTCTAGGTACCTGCCGGGAACCCGAAGGGATCGAACACTCCCTGTCCCGCATCGACGACCCCGAAGCGCTCCGTTACATACAGTCCGTTACCGAGGGGGTCGATTTGCTGATTGCCGATGGACACCATAGATACGAGGTCGCCCTCAGCTACCATCGGACCTCCCCGTCACCGGGTTCGGACAAGATCATGGCTTTGCTGGTCGATGTAGAAGAGGCTTCCCACAGCGTCGAAGGCACGCACAGGATCGTACTCGCGAATGCGGGCGTCTCTGCAGAGGAGCTGAGGCGGCGATTCGCTGAAATATTCGATGGACTGGAAAGCGTTCCGGCGAGGCCCGAGAACATCTACACACTTCTCGAAGAGAATCGAGTCATACTCGTCGAACGAGAAAGCGAGGCATCGGCACAATCGGGCACTTTGCGCGCATACTCGACGCTTCCGATCCCGAGAGGTCGTGAACCCAGCATCGCGAACAAGCTTCCTGCGAGCATCGCTCACGAAACACTCCTCGCCGGAATTCCCACCTCAGGGATAGTCTTCGAGCCGTCGCTAAGCGCAGTTCTCGCCACGCTCGCCGATGGGAGCGCTGTGGCTGCCGTGTTGCTCCCGCCTCCACCACTCGAAGAAATCATGACGATCGCCCGAAACGGAGGTCTTCTTCCGCAGAAATCGACTTACTTTTACCCCAAGCCCCGCACGGGCGCGGTTTTCCGCCTGTTGGATCTTTAGGGAAGAGGATTGCAGTAGTGGAACGCATAGCCGAGAAGTCGTACATAATCGACTCGCAATTCCTGGGCTTTCCACGTCTTTCGGCCGTTTATTTCCTCGATGCCATGCGGCCGACCCTCATCGAGACATCAGGCGCCCTGGTGGCCGAGCACGTTTTAGAGGAACTGCGCTCTGCGGGAATCGACGATCTCGCCTATGTGGTCGTAACTCACATCCATCTCGATCACGCCGGCGCCGCCGGGGATATCCTCGAGGCTTTTCCCGGTGCCAAGCTCGTCGTACACCCTCTGGGCGCCAAGCACATGGCAGACCCCACCAGGCTTCATCGAAGCGCAGAACGCGTCTACGGGATTACCGCCATGAAAGAAGAGTGGGGATACCTAAAGCCGATCCCCTCGGAGGCGATAATCGCTGCAGAAGACGAAAGCACGATTGACCTGGGGGACCGAAAACTGAGGATTCTGTTCACGCCCGGGCACGCAAAACACCATCTATCTGTCTTCGACACCTCCGAGGGCGCCTTGTATCTGGGAGATTCAGCCGGAGTATATGTCGAAGAGTCGAACTATCTAACCCCTTCTGCGCCACCCCCCGATCTGGATCCGTATCTGGCCTGCCGGTCTTTGGAAAAGTTGCGCCGCCTCGAACCCGAGATCATCCTCTTCACACATTACGGACCATCCAAAGATCCATCGCATCTGCTCGAGAAGGCTGAAAAACAGTACATTGACTGGCTCGGAGTTGCCGAACGTGGCTATGCCAAAGGACTCGGCGCCCAAGAGATCGCTTCTTTTTTCGAAGAAGATCTAGACCTCGAGCGCAGCTCTCTGCCGAGCGACGTTAGAGAAAAGGTCGACAAGCTGGTTCCTTACCAGGTCCAGGCCGAGGGGTATCTCACGTACCTGCGGCGAAAAGATCAAGAAGGCGATAGAAAATAAAGGACGACCGATGCCCCAGAACGATGCCTTTTTACGACTCGTATTCGGGGACGACGGCTCTTCGTCAGCCGGGATCGCCTGGGCATGGATATGTGCCCAAAGCTGGCCCGGTTGGGAACTTGTGGTTCTGCATGCCCGCCCGCCCGAGATTCCAAAAGCTTCGATTGATCCGGCTACAGAGCTTCCCCGAAGCTGGACGCCACCTGACGAATTGCTCCGCGTCCCACCGGAAACGTCATCTTTTGTGAGGACCAGCTACCTGGTCTGCGACGCCGATCCACGAATCGCCCTTTATCGAGTCGAGAATCCCTCGCTCACCGTGGTAGGCGCCGGTCGTCTGGCGAGTCCTTTATCGTTGCTCCTCGGGAGCACCGCGCGTTACCTGTTAGCGGATCCTCCTTCCGCTCTGGCCGTTATCAAAAAAGCGGGCCCGGTCCGCAAGGTGGTAGCGGCGCTGGACGGCTCGCCTTCCGCCTTTGCCGCCCTCGAAGCGTTCAGCCGGTTTCCTTGGGCAAAGACATGCGATGTCACTCTGGTGACGGTGTTACACCGTGATGTCGAAGACGTCGATGACATCCAAGATCGGGGAACAGAAATCCTTTCGCCTCCCTTGGAAAGGCCCCGTATTACCCGCCGGATACTGGAGGGGAGGCCGGCTAAAGCGTTGAGCGATTACCTGGCGAGCCTCGATTCCGAGCCCGATCTTGTCGTCGCCGGTACGAGAGGGCACTCTCCGCTTCCGAGGCCGCACATAGGCTCTGTCACCTATGCGCTGGCACATCGTGACGACTGGAACTTGATGGTCGCTCGAAGTTGATCGAGTCTGTCGCTACAGCAACAACGAGGTGACGTACATAAAGCCGAGCCCCGAGACAACACCTGCCATCACCTGAGTTCTAGGCGCACTGCGGTCCTCAGGGGGTTGGATTAGCGCCCATACCTCGACGATAACCTCTGCTATGGCGCCAAGTCCCACTGCCAGCAGAATCACCGAAACCGGCTGCAGAGGAGAGAAACTACCGATCATCAAACCTAAGAGCGCGGGTAAACCCGCCACGGCTATCGTCCCCGCATAGAGCCGGGCCGATGCCGATCTCCTGCCCAATGAAGCCGCGATCGCCACGCCCTCGGAGACGTTGTGGATGGCGAATCCCAAGGCCAGCAGGGCGCCGGCGGCCAGAGCGCCCGCCGCCTCCGCGCCGGCGATCGCAAGACCCTCACCGAGATTGTGAAGTCCGATTGCCACGGCGAGCGCCCAGGCGGTTACGACACCAGTTGCAATTGTGTTTTTTCTTCGAATTCTCCTCGAGGCCTCATAGATTGCAGCAAAGGAAAGCGTTGCCACGGTGACTGCAAGAAGCCTTCCCGACAGAGGCGCTGCAAGTTCATCGGTAAGTTCCAGAATGTCGCCGACGGCGTCGACTCCTATCGCCACCAGGACGCCTACCGTAAAAGCCAAAAAAAATTCCCAGACCGCCTCTTTCGAGCGCCTGAGAAAAGGTCTAACCAGCATTCCCGCCGACACAGGGATCACACCGACAAACAGCCCTAAAGGCAAGTACCTCTTCAGCGTCGCAACCTTGCCCGTCTGAGTCTCTACGGGAAAGTCGATGGGGTGCGTAAAGGTCTGCCCGTCGGCGCTTACGATCTTCAAGACGAGCGGCTCGCCGCGTATCCAGGGATAGTCGATCTGCAGCTTGCTCGTCTCCAGTCGTCCGAGTTCGCTCTTGTCGGTGCTGAACTGCCAATAAGCCTCGTTGACGGCTACCTGCGACACCCTCACCGGGGCCTGCCCACCGTTCCTGATCGTCAATTCGATGCTTCCCGGGCGAAATACGACGCGTTCGACAGCAAGACTCTGCGGAACTTCGGTTCGATCGTCCACCTCAAGCCAGCGCGGCATACCGAGTAAGATCAGCGCGATTGCCGCTGCGAGACCGACCACAGCGATGCTTGCAGCAGCCGTCCGGCGCATCACTCGACCGCCTCGAACATGCCCATCCATCCAAGCTCGGCGAATTCTGAGATATGGGCATGAAACATGAACTTTCCCGGCCACCTGAAGCGAAGTTCGAGTATCGCTCGCTCTCCTTGGCCGAGAATGATCGTGTCGGTGTATTCGCTGGGTTCCGGCTTGGTTCCCGTCCTGTAGACGTCGAAGAAGTGAGCGTGAATGTGGAAAGAGTTGACCAAATCGAATTCGGTGATGTTGACCAGATATATGCGAACCAGCTCGCCCACGCGCACCTTGATCGGGTTGTGCAAGTAGTAAAAAGCCTCGGTGTTTACCGCATAGAACTCGTTTTCCCCATCTCCGTCGGTATCGAAGGCATTCATAACCATTACCAATTCGTCTGCCGGAGGCCGCGGTTCGGGAGGATCGACAATGAATACGCCATAGAGTCCTTTGTGAATGTGGCGTTTGAGCGGGACCACATGGCAGTGGTAGAGATGCAGGCCGACCGGTTCGGCGTCGAATTCGTAGACGAATCGCCCTCCTGTTTCGACAACCTCGAAGACGCCGTCCATCTCGGCGGGATGAAATCCGTGGAAGTGAATCGTGTGAGGATGGGAGCCGGCGTTGGTGAACTCGATTCGAACCCGGTCTCCCTCTCTGGCTCTTAGAGTGGGACCGGGAACCCTGCCGTTGTAGGTCCAGGCAGGAAACTCGACTCCCGGGGCTATCTCGATGCTGCGATCGGAAGCGAAGATCTTGTACTCCCGCAGCGTCTTTCCATCTTGGCCCAGACTTTCCACCCCGTAGTCAAAAGACCGAAGGTAGGCCATGGGGTCGAATCTGGAAGTGTCGTAGTCGCCGACCGTTGCGTTGAGCGAGCAGCTAAGAGCTGTAACTTCATCGGCCGATGAAGGCTCGCCGGTCGCTGCCGAATTTGGCTGGGCCCGCGCTGTGCCTCCCAGCAACAACCCTCCCGCCACTCCGGCGGCGCCCGTTTGTAAAGAGGCTCTCAACAGTTGTCGCCTGGTCAATCGTTGCAGGTACCGCGAAAGCCTCGGCCTCGGGCTCATTGGCGGCTCCGTTTGGAAGTGGCGACAGGATTCACGAGAACCCGGTCGGCAAGGCCCCGGGCGAGCGGTACAAGACCGTTTGGGCATTCCAGCCAGATCGGTCCCCCGAAAGGCTCTATCTCTTTTACGCGCAGTTTCGCGTCCGGAAGTATGCCGGCATCGGCCAGCCTTCGCACTGCCTCGCGGTCGTCGTCATCCACCTGAGCTACCCGGACGACCGCTCCCGGCTCTACGAGGGAAAGCTGCTTTGGTCTTTTCTCCCTCCAATCGCTGCCTTTAGTGGAGGCGCCTTTTTTCGAAGAGCTCGCCGGACGAGGAATCGGATGGCCGTGCGGATCTCGCAGCGGCCGCCCGAGGTAAGCATCGAGCCGTTCTTCCAAGGTGTCACTTACGGCTGCCTCCAGGCTCTGGGCTTCGGCGTGAAGCTCTTCTATGGGGTAGCCGAGCACCTTATATAGGAAGGTCTCTACAAGGCGATGCTTGCGAACCACCTTGGCAGCGATCCGTCGCCCCGACTCGGTCAAAGCCACCGTTCCCCTGGCTTTTCTCGAGACCAGTCCCTCGCTTTCCAGTTTTTTCAGCATCGCCGACGCCGTGCCCGGAGCTATCCCCAGGCGTCGCGCCAGAGCGCCTGTCGACACCGAGCCTTTCGCTACTTCTTCGGCATAGAGAGCCTTTAGATAATTAGTAGTTGTGTTTCGCGACATCTCTAACAACTTTAGCCGAACGACCTAATGCGTTCTGCGCGCGTTGCAGAAAAATCGTCCGGCCGGCGCCGACGCGGAGGAAGCCGAAAATTTCTAAGCGGTGACGTTGAACGCTGTTCTCATGCCGGAGGAGTAGTGTTGCGGAATGTTGCAGATGAGCACATAGCTTCCGGCCTGGAGCTCGAGAGTCGTCGAGGCAGTCGCCGAAGGCGACAGTTCGTCCGGTTCTATTTCGCCGATGACTTCTACCGGCCCGCCCTCTTTGACGGTATCGTCCTCACCTACGGGTAGTTGATCCGGGGCCAAGCTTGTCTTTACCACGACAAGCTCGTGCTCGACGGTTCCCTCGTTGTGAGCAACGAATTCGACCATTCCGGCTTTGGCGGAAGAAGGCTCGGCGCGTATGGAAAATTCCGTCAAATAGGTCTGAATAGTCGCGCTTTTTTGAGGCGTCGTCGGCGAACTCGAGGGCATCGCGGTCGGAGAAGGCGTTCTGGAACACGCCCCCATAACCAGAAGCAAAGCAGATGCCGCCAAAAAAACAACGCGCCGGGTCGTCTCGATGCTGTGCATTGACCGATCCGCCCTAGAGTTCCTTGGTCGACCGATACGATTTCCACGGATTTTATACCTTTTGCTATTCCGTACTGCCTTGAGCGAGAAGAAGCGCCACCATTTTCTGGGCGTCCTCGACGATGGTAAAGCGCGCCCGCCACAGGATCAGCGTTCCGGCGACGATAGGAGGACTCACCAGTAAAAACGCCGTCCGCAGAGATGTAAGATCCGACAGCCACCCGACCACTGCGGGCGCCATTGCGGTCCCGAACAAAGCCGTCACGACAGCGAAAGCCGATGTCCCCACGCCTCGAGATCTTGCCGGAACCACATCCAAAGCCGAGGCCCTCAGCGTCGGAGGAACCGTCGATATGACGATCATGCCGACGAACTGAAACGCCAGCCGCACAGGCACGATCTCGACGATCCAGGAAACCAGAAACGCCGTTGCTCCGGAGAGAATCATCCCGACGGACATGTCAATTCGAGCTCTGTATCCCTTGCTGGCGAGCAGTCGATCCGCAAGAGAGCCTCCCCAGAACGTGCCGATGATGCCGGCCAAGCCCAACGTCCCCGCCGTTACCGCAGTGGCTTGTGTGAGCGTCATACCGGAATATCGCTGATGAAAAACCGCCATCCAGTACCCGATTCCTTGGACGGTAAACAACAATGTGGCCGCGCCGGTCAGGATGTACCGCATCGTACGGATACGAAAAAGAGCGATGATTTCCCGGTAGAGCTCTCCGGCCGCTTCCCGAATAAAGGCCCGGAAACCCTGGCGGCGAGGCGAGCGACGCTCCCGAGCTGCAGGCTCGCCGTCGTCTTTACCGTCGACGCCGGGTGCTTCTCGATCTAACGTTTCAGAGCCTGTCTCGCGCAGCGCCTCTATATCAGCCGCACCGCGCCTCGGCTCTTTCAATCGGAAAGCCATAAATGCGATGAGGGATCCGGGCGTTCCCACCAGGAGGAATGCCCACCGCCACCCGAGCCGTGAGCCGACCAGACCTGCAAGAGCGAGCCCGACGGCGGATCCGGTAAACATCATCACTTGTTGTACAGAGAACACCCTGCCGCGGGCGTGTGGTGGAAAGTAATCCCCGATCAATGAAGTCGACGCCGGATCGTCGATGGCCTGCCCGAATCCCATCACAGCGCGGGCGCCCAGCAGACTCACATAGTTGATGGCGGCGGCTGAGAGAGCCGAGAGGACACTCCAGGAAGCAAGGGTGTAGCCGATTACGCGGCCACGGCGGTAGTTGTCGGCCATCCATCCTGCGGGTATAGATGCCAGGATGTTCACGAATATAAAGGCAAAGCCGAGCAGCCCGAGTTCACGGTCGGACACTCCGAAGTCGTCGCCTATGAGCGGCAGTACGCCCCTCAAAATCGCTGTATCGACATGATCGACGAAGTTGACAAGCGCAAGCACAACGAGGGGATAGGAAAAGATCATGCCTCGCCTTCGGCGCCGGCGCCCCGCTGGCTGGATCCCCTGGCTGTCGTAATCGGCGGAATCGTCGGCCTTATTCGGCGATGGTTCTCGTTGTGTCGCCCGGCCCGCCGCAACCTCGCTCAAATGATCCCCCGGCCTCCATCGAATCGACCTGCCGTAGACTTTGGCGCGAGATACGAGTTTACATTTCTCTGCTACCCAAAACCCTCGATGGAAAAATAAGGCGTCTCGATTAGGGCTGGCCCTATACCGCCCCGGGTTGGCTATCCTCGAAGAATCTCTTGTCGACTCGAGCCGGAAGCGGCCAACAGAATGAATCGATCTTTCAACCTGATCGTCCAGAGTCTGCATTCGACAATCGATGCCCGCCGGGGAATAGCGCGAATTCACCGCCGCGTCCTGGACGAAATGGGAGTCCCCCCTTTTTCGCCGATCTTCGTGACCGGCGCCAGAAAAACAGCGATGATCGCCGCTCTGAGTCCTCCCAAAGCCCCGGAGAGCACCCTCTATCTAGACGCTCTCGGTTCTTTGAATGCAGGCGTTACCGAGGGAAGTCAGGTAATCTGTGAACCTTTTGCGGCACCATATGCCGACAAGATCGTCGTTTCTTTTCCATTCAACGTGCCTTTTCCCGACGGTCGGGCTGTCTCGGACGTGCTTCTAGGTAAGGTACTGACCGAAGGCGATCGAGTATCCCTGCTCCCGCAGGACTACACCAGGATGGCCGACGGATCGCCCAGACCGACGTCTACGTTGATGGACGCAATAGCCCATCTAAGGTCCGTCCTCGGTGAGAACTGGAAACTAATCGATCTCGGTGTCGTTCGGGTGGTGCCCGGACCCTCAGCAATAGTTACACCGGCAACCGCGCTCTCGTACACAAGAGAGATTCCGGGGGCGCCTGCCGGGCCGCCCGCCGTGCCCAGACTCGAAAACCTGGGCGGCATAGACACCCAGCGCAAGCTGCTAGAGGAATGGCTGAGAGTTTCCTTTGACGCTACCAGTGCATTCGCTCGAATGGGGTTGAGTCCGCCCGATGGAGTATTGATCTACGGGCCGCCGGGCAGCGGAAAGTCTTCCCTGGTCGCTGCAATGGCAGCGCATCTAGGTTCAGGCATGACGGTGATCTACGGGGCGCATCTGGCCTCATGGAATCCCGAGCAGACCGCTGCCTACCTTCGCCAGGTATTGCGCCCGATTCAGGCACCGCCTCCCCAGATAGTTCTCGTTGAAGATATCGATCGCTTAGCGCCCGATCCCCGCCTCAATGGGGCCCCATCGGCGATCACCCCTGTTCTGATCGACGAACTCAGAGCATGCAACGCCAGGCCCGCCGTCGCTGTCGTCGCCACCACCAACGACAGATCCCTAGTCGATCCCGCCCTCATAGGCCCCGGATTGTTGGAGAACGAACTGGCGATCCCGGTGCCGCGAAGAGAAGATCGCCTCGCAATTTTGTCGATCCATACACGCTCGATGCCTTTGGCCGACGACGTTTCACTGGAGGACATAGCCGCACGGACGGCAGGATTCGTCGGCGCCGATCTGCGCCTGCTGTGTCAGAAAGCCGCAGCGATATCGGTCGCCCGGAAACCCTCACCAGGCGGCGCGCTGCCGGCAATTCGTCATAAAGACTTTCTCGCCGCCCTGGGACAGGTTCGACCCACAGCTGCCGACGAGCGCCAACTCGAGGTCTCTGACGTGAGATTTGCAGACGTTGGCGATCTCGAAGAAGTCAAGAAGGCCCTCGAAGAGACCATCCTCTGGCCCCTCCGCTATCCGGAGACGATGCGACGCTACAAGCTGAAGTCACCGAGAGGGCTTTTATTGTTCGGTCCCCCCGGATGCGGCAAAACCTATGTCATGAAGGCCCTTGCTAATGAGGCTTCTGCTTCTTTTTTCGCCGTCCAAGGTCCCGAGCTCTTGTCGAAGTGGGTCGGAGAATCGGAGCGCGCCGTAAGGGACCTATTCCGGCGAGCCGAGGCGGCCGCGCCGTCGATCGTTCTCTTCGACGAGATCGATTCGATAGCCCCGCCGAGAGGCAGGGATGCCGACGGATCGACCGATCGAGTCGTAGGCCAGTTGCTGGCGCTTCTCGACGGGCTGGACCAGATGGGCGAGGTCTGGGTAGTCGGCGCCACCAACCGTCCCGATATGGTCGACCCCGCCCTTATCCGTCCGGGACGACTCGAAAAAAAGATCTACGTCGGGCCACCCGACGAAGCCGGGCGACTTGCCGTACTCGAGGCGATCACCCGAAATCTTCCGCTTTCCGAAGACGTCGACCTCTCGGAAATCGCCGCACGAACGGAAGGATTCTCCTGTGCCGACCTGGAGGCCGTGATAAGAAAAGCCATGATCGCCTCGGTGCAACGCCGGCCGGACGATCCTCTTCTGGACTGGACCGCCATCGCCGGGGCTCTCCAAACCACACAGCCGTCGATTACGCCGGAAGTCCTCCGGTCATACTCACGTTTCACCGCAGTCGGTTGAAGCGGCACCGTACCTTATGATCTCTACCCTTGTCGGAAAACCCGGGTTCTGGAGCGGCTTTCCTCGAACCTTACGATCTCCGAGAAAGCGACAGAACGAGTTCCGCAATCTCGGAGGCCTGTGTCGGCAGAAAGCGAGGTTCGAAGCCGCACTCTTCGTCAGAGACAGCGCAGATGACTTCTTCTCGCACCGGCGGAAACTTAGGCGGGATGCCTCGCCGGTGCACAAAGATCTTGGGTCCGGGAAGCGAGGAGTACCCTTCTACGAGAATCACCTCGGCCTCGGGAAACAAAGCAGCCGCCCGAATTGGGGCTTCTTCGTCTGCCAATTTCGAGTCGGGCCAAATCGCCGCATATTCACCAGGCCCGACCAGCAGCACACCCACGGCCCCAGCAGCGGTATGGCGAAAAGAGTCGCTCCCCTGCTTGTCCAGTTGATATCCCCCATGGGCATGTTTTACCGTGGCGACCTTTATCCCCCGTCGACCCAGCTCGCCGAGCAATCCTTCGATCAGTGTCGTCTTGCCGGCGCCACTGGCGCCTACCACGGCCACGGTTAGAGGGGATTCGGAAATCACGGCGCCGACCGGTCGTCAGGCATCATGCGGCGAAAAGACGTGTGGCCGCAACCAAGGCCACCTTCTCTACAGTTCCGTCCATGATCTGTAGCAGTTTCACATCGCGATAACACTTCTCTACCGGGTATTCCTTCGAGATCCCGTACCCACCGAAGACCTGCACCATCTCTGCACAGATTCGCAGCGCAGCAGTGCATGCAAAGTGGCGCGCCGAGAACGCTAAAGCTAGCTCGGGCTTGCCCTCTCCGATAGACCATGCCGACTTCCAAATCATAAGGCGGGCAGCCTCTAAATCGCGCTGCGCCTCGAAGAGCTTCATCTTGATCAACTGATGGTTGACGATCTCGGTACCACCCTGCTTCCTCTGTCTAGCGTAGTCGAGTGCGGCTTCAAAAGCCGCGCGCGCGACACCGACGGCCAACGCGCCAACCGCAGTGTTGCCGGAGGTGACGATCGCCTCACCCACCATTCCGAACCGGCCACCCTCGGGAGGTACGAGAAGAAATTCTTCTTCGATCTCGACATCGTCGAAGAAGATCTCGGCTTGATTCAATGCTCTCAGGCCGATCTTGTCGAGTGGACTCCCCCGAGAGATACCCGGAAGATCGCCCGGAATTAGAAAAGCAGCAGGTGCTATCTTCCCGTCGCGCCCCTCGCAGCCGGCCATCAAAAGAATCGAATCCGCAAGCCATCCGTTGGATACGAAAGCTGACTTGGCACCCGAGACTATGTACCCTCCAGACGGCCGTCTTCTGGCACGAGTTGCAAACTCAACTGCTGCGCCTTCCTCCGAGTTCATCAAGTCCGACCCGAGATGAGGCTCGGTCACCGCCCAGCACGACGAATGCCTGCCTTCGCAATCCTCGACATAAGCCTCGAGGTAGCTACGGTAGAAATCGTGTCGCGCTCCCAGTCCGAACGTTGCGACGATCATCGCAGCGATCGGCGCAACCAGCAAGGTAGATGCGAGCCCGGGCGCTCTGAGCGCCAGCTCCTCGACGATCACCATTTGAGCAAGCGGACCCACACCTAACCCTCCCGCAAAAGCGGGAACGACTGTCTTGTGGAGACCGATCGAGTAGGCCTCGGACATTGCTTTTCGAAAAGCCTCACTCTGGTAGGCCTCTTTGGGATCGGCAATACGGTCGATTTCGAATTCGGCGGGGCGGAGAACTTCGTCTGCAAAATGCGCTGCGTGCTTGCGCAAGTCCTCGACCTCAGGGGGGAGCGAGAAGTCGATCATCGAATGTCCTTTCTCAAGCCCGTCGCTGTGCTCCCTTCTGGTAAAACCTCGCCGGGGTTCGCAACAACAGAGCCGCGAACAGCGCTGCCAGCGGATGCCGCAACGCACCTTTTACCCGGAGCTGCCTTAGCTCGTCTCCTCGGAGCCGCTGAGCCGAAGCCACTTTGGTCAAGACCAAGAACGGCGCTGCATACTCGAGGGGTGCGGCAGATCTCCCGTCTTCTACGGAAATCAGCCTGTTACCGAATCTCAACGTGATAGCCGCCTTTCGGTCGGACGCCGAAAGGACTACCGGCACTAGCCGTCTTCTGATAAGTCGCTTCTTAGAAGGAAAATCCTCAAAGTTCTGGACGAGGTAATCGGCGAACATCGTCGCCAACCCCGACGACGCCTCGCCGCGGGGAAGGGTCACTACTACTTCGTCTTCTACACTTTCTTCCACCACTTCTCGATTCGGAGGTCCTCTGCGATCACTTCGAGTGCGTTGTAGGCGGGACCGAACGTGATAAAGCCGTGGGGATGTTGCGTCGAACCGCACATATACAACCCTCGAATCGGGGTTCGATACTCGGAAAGCTCGGGGAAAGGCCGACGTTCGAGGAGGTTATCCGGCGCGATCTCTCCCATCATCCAATCCCCCCGGACCATATTGATCAGCTTTTCTTCGATGTCCAGCGGGGTGTATGCAACGTAATCGATGATCTTGGAGTCCTCCAGATTGGGGGCGTACTTCCGCCATTCCTCTATACAGTGACTCGCGTAGAGCGGTCCGTAGGCTTTCCACTCATAGGCGCCTTTCCTCCTCAGGGCATAGGGAACGAACTGTCTTAGCAGTCCGGTGTACTTCCCTTCCGGCGCGTCGGAGGGGTCGAAGAGCGAATTGACCGCAGCGTTAGGCCTCGGCGACGGCGCCAATCCCTTCCTTATAGTCTCCCAATCCGAATTCAGTGCCTCGAGGCTGTCGTAGCCGAGGTTGACCACCCATGCCCTATCGACATCGGGATCGAACGATGCAGCCTCGTAATGAGGTGGTTCCTCCAGCGCCAGATGAACGGAGAACAGCGTCCAGAACTTGTGCTTTTTGGCCTCGGCTTCCTCGACTTTCCCTATGAATTCGGCGTCGAGATGCTCCTTGTCGATGAACTTGAGAAAGGTCTGGGCGAGGTCCACCGAAGAGGCCACCAGCTTGCGCGCATAGAATTCGGTGCCGTCTTCGGTTCTTACACCCACGGCTCTTCCATCCTCGATGAGGATCTTTTCGACAGCTTGCTGCACGTGAATTACGCCGCCGTTGCGAGCGAAATCTCTCCACAGCACGTGAGCGAGCCTGTGCGACCCCCCAACGCAGACATGCCAGTTGTCGATTTTGCCCACCAGAAGCGGAAACCCGACCGCAAGGCCGCGGATATCGCTCGTATAGCCGCAGATCGCAGCATGGAATGCAAGGTGCGCCTTGATCTTGGGATGCTCGAAGTGCTTGTCCAAGAACTCTGTTATCGTCATCCGACGCAACCCGACTTCGAGGAATTCAGAACGTTTGTCGACTCCGAATACGGTCAGCGCTTTAGTGAGTTCGTTGAGAGTCATGGGCGGTTCGTACATGAGGGTATGTAAGAGGAGGTCCACATACCCGTGGGCTTCGGTGTAGAGCCGCCTGAAGGTATCGGCATCCTTTTTCGAAAAACGAGCCATCGATTCGCAGCTCTTGTCGAGGTCGGTATGAATGGTGAGAGCCGTACCGTCCGGGAAAACCGACGCCATCTGGACTTCTGGCCTTACGTATTCCAGCCCGTGTCCGTATAGATCGAGATCTTCGAAGGCAGGCGCCAGATTCACGAAGGTGTGATAATTGGCGTGGAGGTTGTGCAAGAACCCGGGCAGCGTCAGTTCTTCCGTACAGAGCCCTCCCCCTTCTTCGGCTCGCCTCTCGACTATTCCGACCGACAGCCCCGAGCGCGCAAGATAGCAACCCAACGTCAATCCGTTATGGCCGGCGCCGATTATGACCACGTCGTAATCGAACCTGTGGGGCTGGGCCATCTCGGACGTCTCGACCTGGCTCGCCGAATTACCTGTCATTTTCCCCTCGCCGTCCCTACTGGGAATTTCCAGATCACCGTCGATGCGCTGCCGAAACAGCGCCCCTTAACATGGTAAACCTACAGTCACGTACTATAGGTCTTACATCATCAAAGCGCCCGGTGAGCATGTGCACTATGACGGGTATCACACCGGCGCCTAGTTACGAGGACTAATCTAAATAATGTAGGGTGAGAAACTGTAGCTCTGTTCTGGAGCGCGATAACACAGATCGACAGGAAGCGACAGGATTCGACGAGATGAAAACCGCAGATGAATTTGACGCCATCGTTGTCGGGGCAGGACACAACGGACTCTGCATCGCAGCTTATCTTCAGCGCGCCGGCCTCAATACGCTCGTATGCGAACGCCGGCACGAGGAGGGCGGCGGGGTCAACACCGAAGAACCCGTGGCTCCGGGCTTTTATCACAACATGCACGCCCAATACATGGAGTTCATCGACTACATGCCGATGTATTGGGACTTCGAGTTGGAAAAGCTCGGCGCACGGATGATCTATCCGGAAGCCCAGGCCGGAATCGCCTTTTCCGACGGCCGGCCACCGATCATCATTCACCGGCCCGACCTGCTAGAGCGCACGCGAAAGTCGATATCTCGTTATTCCAAGGCCGACGCAGATACCTTCGTTGAGCTCAAGACCCGGGCTATGGAAATCGATCAGCTTTTTGCAGCCGGCTTGTACAGCCCCCCGCTTCCCGGAGCGTCTCGGGGGGACTTCCAGGCTCAAGCATCGGCGGTTTTCGAACACCTTGGCCTAGACCCGTACCTGTCGTTCAAGCAGCCGCGGGTCATTATCGACGAGCTGTTCGAGACGCCCGAGCTTCGAGCTTTGCTCTACAGATGCTCCGTCGAATGGGGAATTCCCGTAGAGCAGGAAATGGGTGGCAACGGTTTCATCATCGCGATCCTTTGGTTGATCGGCATATGGAAACTCTCGGTGGGAGGAACCCACACGCTCGCGCATGCGATGAAGCAGGCCTGCCTCAGAGAAGGCGTCACCTTCCGGGAAAGTTCGCCCGTGGAAAAGATCTTGCTCGACGACAACGGGGTTTGCGGCGTTCGTATCAGGGGCGGAAAAGAATTCAAAGCGCGCATCGTCGCCTGCAACGCCGACGTCCGACAGGTTTTCTTGGACATGGTTGGCGAGGAAAACCTCTCGGATGTTTACGTAAAGCGCGCTAAGAACTTCCGCTACGGGCCGACCCATGTCCTCGCAACCACGGCCTGGGCGATCTACGAACCGCCCCATTACAAATCCGCCGAGGTAGACCCCGAGATCGATCGCTGTTTCTACACCGTCGTCGGATTCGATTCACCAGAGCAGGTGCTCCACTACATTCGGCAAGCCTATGGCGACGTCCTTCCGGACAACCCCGGCGCAGGAACATGGGTGAACACTTTGTGGGACAAAACTCAAGCGCCGCCCGGAACGCATACCCTTACGGGGTGGTTCTTCTTCCCTGTCGCCGAGGCTTATACCGAAGAGGAATGGGCAGAGATTCGTTCCTCTTACAACTACGCCTTCTACGAGCGGCTACGAGAGTTCGCCCCCAACATGACCTGGGACAACGTTATCGGCCACCGCTTGTACACCCCTATAGACATGGAGCACAAAAACTTGATGATCAACGGAGATTTCTCCAACGGCGCCTTCCACCTCGATCAGATGGGGTCCAACCGCCCCTTCCCTGAGGCTTCCCGGTATAAAACGGAGATCCCCGGGCTTTATCTTTGCGGCCCGTCGTCGTACCCGGGGGGCGGGGTGCACGCGGCGTGCGGCTACAACGCTTTCAAAGTGATCTGTGAAGACTACGGGTTACCGAAGGTGTGGAAACGCCCGGGCCGCCCCTACTGAAGTCACCGAGCGCAACAACGAGAGCGAGTCGAGTGCCACCAGGAGTACGAGATGCCAGATATCTACACGGAGAGCTGGTACGAGGCTCTAAAGAACTTGATCAACAACGATGCCGTCATCGAGGAGAAGGCGCCGAAGGGAAGCTGGACCGCAGCCGTCGAAATTCAAGGCGACGGAAAGTCACCATATGTCCCGGAGGGGACGACCAAGCGGTTCATCGTAAGGCTCGAAGACGGTAAATGTGTTTGGTACAAGGAGTTGCCCGAGGGTGACACCGGCTCGGAGTTCGACCTCGACTATCGCTTTACCGGATCTGCAACGGTCTTCGATGAAATCGCAGCCGGCATTACCGATCCGATCGACGCCGGTCTGGACGGAAGAATTCGAATCAAAGGGGACATGCGCTTTCTACTTCGCCAGGCAGAACTCGTAAAAGAAATTCTCGAGATCTACCAACGAGATCTCGAGACCACCTGGCCGAAGGGTAAGCCACCGTACGCCTGAGTTCATCAGAACTATCCACTGCGCCCGCAACCGAGCGCTCGCGTATGTTGCAATCTGTAGTCTATCACTCTAGAATATGTAAAAAGTTCCACGGCACCCTTCGAAAGAGCGGCCGAGAAGCAACTAAAGCGTTGTCATCAGCCGCACAGTGGCGATACGGGAGTTTCGATGAGCGAATTAGAAGAGCCCACCGACAGCCCTCGCCGGACAGAAAGAATTCGCAGTAAGGGCCTCACTCGACGAGAGTTCTTGGTAAGGGCGCCCGCGGTCCTGGGTGTGGCGACTGCTGCTACATCTCTGACGCTGGACCAAGCGTTCGCCGAAATGCAGTTTCTCAAGCCGGTTCCCCTCGGACTCAATCCGCTCAAGGATTACCCCAACCGGGACTGGGAACAGGTCTACAGAGATCTCTACACACCCGACACCCAGTATCACTACCTCTGTGCGCCGAACGACACCCACGGTTGCCTGCTGAAGGCTAACGTCAAGAATGGCGTCGTTCTGTATGCAGACCCGAGCTTTAAATATCACGAGGCCGGCGACATTTACGGAAACAAGGCTTCTGCTCGCTGGAATCCCCGAGCGTGCATCAGCGGGCTGTCGTACGTAAGGCGACAGTACTCCGATCGGCGGGTCAAAGGACCTTTTATCCGAAAAGGTTTCAAGGCGTGGGTCGACAACGGTTTCCCTCGTGACCCCGAAACCGGTCGCCCTCCGGCGGAATACTTCTCGGGTCGGGGCAAGGAGGAGTTCCTTCAAATTTCATGGAACGACGCCTTCACGATCGCTGCGGCTACGCTCGAGAACATCGCGAGAACCTACAGCGGAGAAGAGGGCAAACAACGCCTTCTGCGCCAGGGATACGATCCAGACATGGTTGCGACCCTCGAAGGGGCCGGCACCAGAACCCTCAAGTTCCGAGGCGGCATGCCCTTCAATGCGCCCCTCCGGCTGGTCGGTTTGACCCGGATGGCCAATTCCATGGCTCTGCTCGACGCTGCGATAAGGGGAGTGGGCCCGGAGGAGGCCAAAGGCGGGAGGCACTGGGATTCGTATTCGTGGCACACCGACCTTCCCCCCGGACACCCCATGGTTTCCGGACAGCAAACCTTCGACTTCGATCTCTATACCGCAGAGAACGCGAAACTCATCACTTTGTGGGGCATGAACTGGATTGCAACAAAGATGCCCGACGGTCACTGGCTTACCGAAGCGCGCCTCAAAGGAACTCGCGTGATAACGATCGCTCCCGAATACCAGTCGACCAGCACGAAAGCCGACGAAGTGATCATTATCAGGCCCGGTTCAGATGCTGCGCTGGCTCTCGGTCTGGCTCACGTAATTGTCAAAGAGAAGCTCTACGACGAAAAAGCCACAAAAACTCGCACTGATCTTCCGCTGTTGCTTCGCACTGACAACCTCAAACTCTTGCGCGCATCGGAGGTCATTCCCGGCTATTCCCTCGCCGAGCTTTGGAATAACACCGAAGTGATCCCCAAAGACGCCAAAACCCCGCCCCCTGCGGCCCAGGGCAAGCAGTACGTACCCCAAGATTTGCGCGAGGAATGGGGTGACTTTGTCGTCTGGGACAAAAACTCCAACTCGCCCAAACCCATTAGCAGAAACGACGTCGGCGTCTACTTCGAGCAAACAGGAATAGATCCCGCACTAGAGGGCGAATACGAAGTGACACTAGTCGACGGAAAAAAGGTCAAGGTTCGACCCGTATTCGATGTCATCGCTCAGTACCTGATGGACTCATGCGATCCGGAGTCGATATCGAAAGTCACATGGGCGCCGGTAGAGGCGATCGAAAATCTGGCAAGAGAGATCGCCGCCAACAAGGGTCAGACGTTGTTCGTAGAGGGAATGGGTCCGAACCACTTCTTCAACAACGACTGCAAGGATCGCACCATCATCCTCGTGGCGGCCCTTACCGACAACGTAGGTCACTTCGGCGGAACGGTCGGAAGCTACGCGGGTAACTACAGGATCGCCACTGTGAATGGATTCGGATCGCAGTGGGGCGCCGAGGATCCCTTCAACATCGAGATGGATCCGTCCAAGCCCGCCAGGTATCACAACTACGTCAAATACGAATCCGCCCATTACTACAACCACGACGATAAACCCCTGAGGGTGGGCAACAAGCAATTCACCGGCAAAACTCACATGCCCAGTCCGACGAAATCGATGATCTTCGCCAACGGGAACTCGATTCTCGGGAACATCAAGTGGGCCTACAACGTCATCACAAACACGCTTCCCAAGATCGAGTTCATAGGCGTAGCGGACTGGTTCTGGACGGCGTCGTGTGAGTACGCCGACATGGTCTTCGGAGTCGATTCGTGGTTCGAACGAAAGATTCCCGACGTATACGGATCCGTCACCAATCCGTTCCTATCTGCCTGGCCGAGGACGCCACTTCCGCGACTGTATGACACGTTGGATGACGTAGAGGTCTGGGCGGGAATCGCACAGGCGCTCGCAGAGAGAACCGGAGACACCAGGTTCTCCGATTACTGGAAGTTCGTACGCGAAGGAAAGGTCGAGGTCTACCTCCAGCGAGCATTCAACGCCGGCAACATGACCAAGGGCTACAAGTTCACCGATCTCGAGGCGTCTTGTGCCGCCGGAACGCCTTTTTACATGATGACCCGGACCTCACCCCGCATCGTCGGCTGGGAGCAGACCCAGGAATCGAAGCCTTACTACAACAAAACCGGGCGTCTCGAGTTCTACAGGGAAGAGGACGAATTCATCGAATACGGCGAAAACCTACCGGTTCACCGGGAGCCCGTGGACGGAACCCCATACGAGCCCAACGTCATCCTCGCAAAGCCGCATCCCTTCTTGCGCCCGAAAGGCCCCGAGGAGTACGGCCTGGACAAAAACGATCTGTCCACAGAAGTGCGTCAAGTCCGAAACGTCGTAAAAAGTGCCGACGAGATCGCAAAATCTGCCCATCCACGCAAGCGCGATAAATTCACCCACGTCCTCATTACGCCGAAGTACCGCCACGCATGTCACACCATAGGAGCATCCACCGACACCGACATCATCATCTGGGGGCCCTTCGGCGATTTCTACCGCCACGACAACCGCAAGCCGTGGGTAGGAGAAGGATACGTCGATATCAACCCGGCCGATGCCGAAGAACTAGGAATCTCGGACGGCGACTACATCTGGTGCGACGGCGACCCCGAAGACCGCCCCTTCATAGGGTACGAAGACGCCGATCCGACCGACAAAAAAGTGACTCGCTGGTTGGTGAGAGCTCGCTACAACCCGAGCATCGCTCGAGGTGTCGCCCGCTCGTGGTTCCACTTCTATATCGCGACTCACGGAAGCGTGGAGGGTCACGAATCCCGGCCTGACAAGCTCGCCAAGAATCCTAGAACCTCCTATCAGGCCGCATACCGATACGGCAGCCACCAAGCAGTGACGCGTGCATGGCTGCGCCCCACGATTCAAACCGACAGTCTTGTCCGAAAAGATCCAATGGGTCAGCTGATCGGAAAAGGATTCGCTGCGGACGTCCATTGCACCGTGGGCGCGCCGAAGGAGTCTTTCGTCAAGATGCAAAAGGCCGAACCCGGTGGTGAAGAGGGTCGCGGCCGATGGTATCCGGCTGCTGCGGGATACAGGCCCGAGAAGCCCAATGAAGACATGCGCCGCTTCTTGGCCGGCGAGTTCTACAACGAGTAAAGCGAGGGAGCGCAACCATGGCCGAGGTCTACAACTGGCAACTCAACAGAACAATGCAATATCCCTTCCAGGAGTCGCGGCCGAAGAAGCAGGCCGGAGCGGTATTCGACACCAACAAGTGCATCGCCTGTCAGACCTGCACGATCGCCTGCAAGACGACCTGGACATCCGGCAAGGGCCAGGAGTACATGCTCTGGAACAACGTCGAGACCAAGCCGTGGGGTTCTTATCCTCTGGCCTATGACGCCCGGATTCTCAGCCTCCTCGGCGCGCAGTCGTGGAACGGTTCGACATACCAGGGTAAGACTATTTTCGAAGCAGCTCCCCAGGGAGAAAAGGTTCTGAGGTGGCTCCCCGAGGATCTCGATTGGGCCTATCCCAACAAAGGGGAAGACGAAACCCGCGACGTCATGTCGGAGGATCGCTTCTACTTGAGGATGCCTCACGACAATTGGTTTTTCTATCTCCCGAGGATTTGCAACCACTGCACATACCCGGCATGTCTGGGGTCGTGCCCGAGGACCGCTATTTACAAGCGTCCCGAAGACGGAATAGTCCTGGTCGATCAGCAAAGGTGCCGGGGATACAGAGAGTGCGTGGCGTCTTGTCCTTACAAGAAAGTGATGTACAACCACGTGACGCGGATCTCCGAAAAGTGTGTCCTCTGCTTTCCTGCGGTCGAAAAGGGCTTCCTCACACGCTGCATGCGGACCTGTATAGGAAAGATCCGAACGTTCGGATACGTATCCACACCCGACAAAGCGGATCCTGAGAATCCGGTGGACTTCCTGGTCCATGTCCGAAAAGTGGCGCTGCCGCTTCTCCCCCAGCTCGGGCTCGAGCCGAACATTTACTACATCCCGCCGATTCACGTATCGGACATGAGATTTCTCAAGATGCTCTTCGGGCCCGGCGCACCCGGTGCCATCGAGGCGTATCTAAAGGCGATGCGTGGTGAAGACATGGAGCTATTGGGGGTGCTGGAGCTCAACGTGGCATCCGACCGCATCATCTCGAAATTCCGTGTCGAAGGAGAGACGGTGATCGGATGGGACGTAAACGGCGATGAGGTGGCCCGAATTCCCATCAAAGAACCTGAGGTGGTAAGGCCTGAGTTCGACCCCTCGGTTCAGGTCTACAGGTACAACGTGGGCTGAGAGGTGAGGCCATGAGCGAGGGAACTGAAAATTCCAAGGCAACCGAGGAAACCGAAAAGGGGCCCGATACCGTTCTAGAAGATGAAAAAAAGGCCGAAGATGGGGCGGCTGCGGATGCGTCACGCCGCAAGTTGCTCATAGGCGCTGGAGTAGGAGCGGCAGCAGCGGTCGGCGCGACCTATGCCGCGGTCAGATTACTCGCCCCGGGATGGGCGACATCGGTGCGAGCCGTATATATCGACGGCCCCTTGCCGGTGAGGGATCCCTCGGCAAGGGAGTGGTCGCGAGCGATTCCGGCCCGCATTCAGATGGGGCCGCAGACGCTGGCCCTTCCGACCAAACCCCAACCGGAAATGCGGGGAATAACGGTGCGGGCCCTCCATGACGGAACCAGAATCGCTTTCCTTATGGAATGGCGAAGCAAAGGCGAATCCGAGTCGACAATAAGAACCGAAGATTTTCGCGATGCATGCGCCGTCCTCCTCTCGGGCAAGCCCGACGATCCCAACCAACGAGTAATGGGAGCCCCGTCCGGCCCCGTTACGGTTCTTCACTGGAAAGCCGACTGGCAGGCCGATATCGAGAAAGGATTCCAGGACGAAGAGGTAGCATTCCCCAACGCCACCTTCGACTTCTATCCCCCTCTTGTCCGTCGCAACTCCAACGGGCCCGTGAAAGTACCGGACGAATACGTCAAAGCGGGCGCAACCAACCGATTGGCAGGCTACAGCGTGGGCAATCCGCTATCACTCATCGACCGCGTGACGCCTGTCGAAAAGCTGCAGGCTAAAGGACCGGGTACGCTTGCGACCTTCGATACCCAAGACGCGGAGGGCAAAGGCGTCAGGGCGAACGGCGGTTGGAAAGTGGTTCTCGCCAAGCCGCTCAGGGCGACCGACGAAGAAGAGATATCGATCACGCCGGGGGGAAGATTTGGCGTGGCTTTTGCCGTCTGGGTCGGCTCGGTGAACGACGTCGGCCCCCGCAAGACGGTAGCCCAGAATTTACTGCCCCTGGAAGTCGATCCGGTTCCCCAATAGAGCAGCATCCGGCATAGAACGGCATTCAGCCGGGAGGAGCGGTGACGAGCACGAACTCTTCTGCAGACATCAAAGAATCGGGTGCAGCTGCCGTCCTTCCCGTTTTCCTCCACTACCACAAGCTGCTGGCATCGAAAAACCCCCCCGAAAAATTCATGAGCGCTTGCGCGGACCTCGAGGCGGCCCTTGCATCCCTAGGAGCTTTCGAGGCGTCGGCAGCGCTGGACAGGCTGGCTCGCAGCGAACTCACAGAAGAGTCGCTGGAGCTCGCCTGGACAAAGCTTTTCGTCCGCGGCGCGGTTCCGCCATACGAGACATCCCATATGCCTCCCAACATGACGGGCCACCTCGCCGAGATGGCAGACCTGGCCGGTTTCTACCGAGCGTTCGGAGTCGAGGTTCAGGGCGAGCGACCCGACCATCTTCTCGCTGAACTCGAATTCATGACCTTTCTGCTGTTCAAGTACGCCGATGCTTTCAGGGCTGCGAGGAAGGAGGAAGCCGAACTCACGGCCGATGCCGCCGGAGCCTTTCTCGAAGAGCACTTCGGCACGTGGATCGAACAATTCGCTAAACGAGTCTCCACCGATCTTCCGGACAGCCCTTACGAGCCGGTAATAGCGAGTTTGGCCGAATTCGTGAACTGGCTGTGTGAGCAGACCGGCATCTCTCCGAGGCCCATCCAGAGCCGTTCTGCCGGCCTGCCCCTTACCAACCCGTTCGGCCCAGCGGACTCAGACGACGAAAGCGAGCTTCCCGGATGTTTCGGTTGTCCTCTGCCCGGTGATCGTGAAATCGACATACCGGGCTGACGCGCTGTCTCGACTACGGACTGACGCCTGCCTCGATCCTGCTACTTACTGATCTAGCGCTGCAGACCCAGAACCTTCGGAGTCTTTTGGATTCTTCAATCGGGGAGCAAATAGATCATTCCGTTCGGGTCGGAAGAGCCCAGTACTTGAAGATCGGCAAGCCCTCCGACACTACGCACGACCCTACTGTCGACTCGTCTGAAAGGCGCGACCATCGGCGACCGCACAGTTACCTGCGCGTACTCGACTAGTTCCCATAGCGTCTGAATCGGCTCCTTGGTTCGGGGATCCACCGGCATAACATCTGCGTTGGTGACCGGTATCCCTGCCGATTCCGACACATACCAAGACGGATGCGAGGCTATGACGGGTCCGGCTTCTCTGGATCCGAACAGCGTCAAAACCGGACAGTCGAGAAGCTTTTCGAGGCGCTTGCGATCCCCGACATCGAAAGCGCCCCCTATTGTGGCTATGACCGCCGCTACCCTGCCTCTCGCGGAACGCACCTCTTTTTTCGACTCTCGAGCTGCTTGGCCGAGCGAAGCTAAATCACCTACGATCACTGTCGGCGGGCCATCCGGAATGCGCGGCCATTCGCCTCGAGCTCCGAGCCAGACCGGCGCGGAACGATAAAGGGCGCTCAAAATCGCAGCAGGCCATCCCCAGTCTGTGGGCGCCAAGCAGATGATTCGCGGGAATTCCTCCAACGGCGAGAAGAACAGCGAAAGAGAAATCGCTGCCGAAACAAGCGATGATTCCGAGTGAATGGGGGTGTCGTCGACCCAACCCAGGGCGGGCCTTTCGGGATTGGAAGAAAGCGATCCGGAATCGTCCGGAGCAGACGAGCCGGCTTCATCGGCCGGCAAAGCTTCTATAGCATCTCCTGTCGGAAGCGCCAGACGAGCCCGGCCGCCTTCTTTTGAAATTGCTACCCAAAACGGCGAAACGATTGTTGCGAGAGCCATAATCAAGTGATCCAGCGACGGCTCTCCGCTCAAGGAAACCATGCCCTCAGAGGTGCCTCTAGCCTGCAGGGCCCGCGCGGTTAAGACCACCCGCCGGTAAAGTTCGGATCCCGACAAGACTCCTTCGGGGCTTGCGACTACCACTTCGTCGGCCCGTTCCCTGGCCAACCGCCCCAGAATCAATTTCTCGATCCCGAAAGGAGGAATTCCGCAAAAACGCGGCGTATTCGCGGGCCAGTACCATGACGGCGCTATCGAGACTGTCTTGGGCATCTGATCTAATTCTCCATTCTCGTTAGCTCACCTTCAGCCCGCTGCTTCTACCTCTACGGCGCCCGGCCGATTGCCTCGAGATAAGCTGACGACACGAACGTAAGAGCAGCTGCGAGGCAAAGTTCCGCTCGCAGCAATTTGTCCATCCTCGCTATCGCCTTACGTAACTCCTGCCTGTTCCGCGCCCTGATTTCAGGAGGTGCGTCTGGAGGAACCCTCCGAGCGAGCGCAGGGTGTGCCCTGTAGGAAAGAACCAGAAGAATCAGAAACAGCGAAAACCACACACCGCTGTATACGACGACTATGCCCGCCGGCGCTGAGGCGATCCTAGCCGCGGAAACAAAAAACGACACGCCCGCGAGCCCCAGAGCGCCTTGCGCCCACCAACGCCACATCTTTCCGGAAACCTGACACGTCACAGCCGTCTGCGGCCCCGGAAGGTCACGCTGGGCATGGCGAAGCAAAAGCTCCATCGTTATGGCGCCTCCGAGGTAGAGAGAGGTCGACGCGACATGAATCGATGACACGACGATTCCAGCCGTCGCACTCATATAAGGCCTCCGAACCGCAGCGATACCCCCAATACGATCGCCAGGACCGCCAACCCCAGGTCTATGCGCACAAGTCTGCTCGCCCAATTCGCCCACTTCTCTTGATCCTTCTGAGTAGCCGCCACTTTTTGGGCACCGGCGCCCGGATCGAATTTCTGAGCGAGCTTCGGTCTGATCTTGAAAGTCAGCACCAATCCATTGCCTACGAGGATCAACCAGACGACGAAGAGCGCCAGCGTCGTTCGGCCGTACGGGTCAGTCAGGGTAAGACGGTTTCTGAAAAATGGCGGCGCGAACGCCAACTGGTCGGTGAGGACCAGTCTGGCGACACAGGTCACAAAAAGTGTCGCAAGGGCGGTCCATGCGACCAGAAGGTATCTTCCGGAGGTCTTCTCTCCAACGATCCGGGCCTGGGCGGGCGGCACCGCTTTCTGAGCGGGGGTGAGGACGAACTCCATGACGAACGCCCCACCTGCGTATGCCGCAATAGAAGCGATATGCAAGAACGTGAGAATTGCTAAAGCGACGCGCATCAGTCCCCCCCATCTGCATGCCAGCGCGAGAAATGACTTTCTATAGCAGGCGTGATAGGAAATCCACCCTTTGCGCCCTGTCGCCTGTAGAACTCGATGTCGACGTGATGAACCTGGCATGAAAACTTTGCGCGGACCGGGCTTATATATGCAGGAGCTATTCCGTATTTACCCACTATGTAATCGACTGTGGCTACAGCGGCCTCGATTGTCCACTCCGAGATCCAGGCCTGCGGAGTCTCCAGAATTTCTTGCACTTTGGAGGAATCGATGGGTCCGCCGACGGACTTCACCCATGCGCCGTCCGGAGCCAACGGCCCATCGGCGCCGTAGCGAAGATCTTTGACGTAGCTGATCGCAGACAGCGCATCGGGAAAGCGCGGCGTCGGAACGGCCACCGCCTCGAACACCCCGGGAAATCCGATGCAACTGAAGGTCTTCGTCGGATTAGGGCCGGACCGCTCTACGAAAGAAAACCCCAGGCCGTGCGCGATTTCCGGATACGCCCCCAGCAAGAAGTCGTCTGCGTAAGTTCCCACAGGCCAGGCGCCCAATCCCATGTATTCGCACGCGAGCCGCATATTCTGAACGGAAGCACCCACCTGCGAGGAGTGCAGCATCAGGACCAATTCGTCGAAAGTAGGAATTGGTAAGGGCGCTTCCAGGAATCCGGGCTTGATCCAGTGATCACATCCAGCAGGTTTTTCGTCATCCGGATCTTGTAGGTAAAAGCCCCACCATTCGTACGCCGCCAGCAAGAGGTTGAACCACTCGAGTCCGAGATCCCCTACCGGGACGAACCAGGTGGCGCCGGGGCGGTTTAGATTGTATTGAGCAGGCCCCAAAGCGTTGACTTTGTGCGTGCCCTCCGGCGCCGAATACCACCCGACGTCCGGCCTGTACGCATTCAGAAGATGGCGCTTCTCGTACCACACCATCAACTTGTCGAGATCGTCCTCGGATGCGATCTCGACCGGCGCCGATCGCTGTGTTCCCGGGTTGTACAAAGCTACGCCCGAATCATTGATGACGACGAGGGCCAGCGAAGGGGCCCCGCTCACCCCGGGAACCGTATATCCCGACCATGAGACTATCGTCGAGAGCCCTCCATGAACCGGGATGTCAGCTGTAATCGACCCGTTGGGACCGCATGCGGCCCACGCGATCATTGCCTCCTCGACCTCGGTGAGAGGCACGGGTTCCGCCTCTGAGGAGTACGCGAGCGGACCCTTGGGCTGGGTCACCGTCTTGCCGGAAGACCACTCGAAGGTCTCCGAATCTCCGGTTTCGAGCCTGTAGCCAACTCCGACCCGTCGGGTACGCACAGTCGCGAGTGTCGCGAACACCGACCGTGATCCGAAGAATGCTTCGCTCAGAAGCTTGCGCTCGCTTGCGGAAAGCGTCCTAGTCGAACCGCTCATGGCTCCTCACTTTCAGTGGATTTAGCCTCAGAAGCTGTTCTCGCCGGCCGCAGACCTACCCTTACGCCACGGTCGGAAGGAACCGGCTGCCAACCAAAGGGGAGGTACCTGAGATGCCCGTATTTGCCAACCAGGTGCAGCCACTTGACCATGCCCGGCTCGACTTCGTTTCCCCCCTGCCATCCCTCGAACATGTGGGGCTCGAATCCGTTATAGAGAATCACCTGCCCGGGCATGACCCGCGGTGCAACACGCAGCTCGGCTACATACGAGCCGCAGTCGTTGAAAACCTCGACCATTTGGCCATCAGATACGCCTGCCTCCTCTGCAACCGCAGGATGCACCACTACGGTGGGCTTTGCCCTGTGAGTCTCGAGGAGCACAGGATTTCCCATCGAAACGGAATGAACGGTCCATCGGGAGTGACCGCTCGTAAGGAACAAGGGATAATCTCCGCCCTGTAGTGGCGGATCCTTGTGACAGGGAAGCTGCTCCCCCGCTTCGAGAAACCATGGATGGTCTATGTAGAACTGAGCCCGCCTCGTAAGAGTCGGATAGGGTACCTTCGCCCCGACATGCTCGGAGTATGCAACTAGGGGCTCTTGCGGTTTGACCTTGGCCGCTACAGCGAGCCCGGGCGCGAATTGGCCGAGCCCTACGAACCGCACCGATCCGCGCTCTTTCAAATCGTCGATTGAAATTCCGTCCGGCAAGGTTCCGGCGACCGAACAATCCCTTACCCACTCGTCGACAATCGATGCGTCATCGGGAAAAGCCCCTCTGTATGTAAAAGTTTCGTGGAGGTTGTCCAGCCTTCTCGTGCGTCGTCGACCGTCGAGGTACTCCGTTAGCCCTCTTTGTCGCGCTTTTTCTTCGAGATGCTTCGAGAGGAGGGAAAAAATTTCCCACTCGGTTTTCGCTTTTCCTCTGGGCGCCACGGCTGAATCCGAATAACACAGCCGGAAGGTATGCGTAATCGCGTACTGCAGATTCGGTCTTTCGTACTGCATAGCAGCGGGCAAGATAATGTCGGAGTGAAGCGCTGTGGTGCTCATCCTGTTGTCGATGGTCACCACTAGGGAAAGCTTTGGCCACAGTTCTTCTAGAAACCTTCGGCGGCCGCCCCTCGCCCGCCGCAGCGGATTGGTGCCGATCGCAAAGAACACCTGCGGTTCCGTGGCGTCGTCGGGACGAACCAACCCACCCCACCATCCCCGTTGGATGGCCTCTTCCAGGTACCGGCCGAACTGCTTTTTCATCGCCTTGTCGGACCATTCGGCGGTATTCCAGGCCTTGTCGTATCCGCAGTGGTAGTAATGAAAAAAGGCCGGGGGAGAAGCCGAACCAGCCGCCACCGATCGTGCGAGCATCTCCAAACCCACTATCTCGTCGGTGGCGTCGGGATCCTGCTCCTTGAGCGCTTTCATAGCCTTTTCGAGGCCGTCGAGAACACGATCGGTTTCTTGAAGACCGGCCCTTTCTTTCATGGGGAATATGAGGTAGCCGTCCATGCCTGCCAGAGCCAGCCCCTGGATTCCGGTGCCCGGCTTCCCCCAATTTCCCGTCAGGCCGAGAAGCAGACACATCGACCGCTCCATCAAATCGCCGTTGTAGTACTTGGCCGCGTTGAAGCCTTCGATGACTTTGGTGGGAACCTGCGCGACTGTCCGAGCGAGCCATTCGATGGAAGAAGGATGCACACCGCAGATCTTAGAAGCTACCTCGGGAGAGTACTCCCGCAGACTCTCCTGCAGGAGTTTATAGACCGTAACGACTTCTACCCGGGTTCCGTCCCGCAACTCGACCGTCGAATGTCCTTCCAGACTGGGCGCGGCATCGCCCCTCGAAAGCGTCCCTCTCGGCGCCGGCACCACCGATCCGTCGGAGGTGATCCAGAAGAACTGATCCGATCTGAACGTTGCGTCAACTTCCGAACCGGTGAGAAACCTTCCGTTGTCCCGTCGTACCGCAAGCGGCAAATCGGTCTGCTCGAGCACCATCTCCTCATCGAGGAGTCCTTCGTCACAGACGACCTTGCATGCCGACAGCAACAAAGCCGCGTCCGTTCCCGGCTTCACCGGTATGTACACATCAGAGAATGGCGCTGAGGGAGAGTAATCCGGAGCGATCGTTGCTACCGTTGCTCCGTGATATCGAGCTTCAGGAATGTAATGAAAATAAGGGATCGACGTGTAAGCGGGATTCGAGTGCCAGATAAGGATCAGCTTCGAGTCGAAGGTGTCGTCGACCGTCGAGGCGCACGCAAATTTTCCGAACGTGATGTACTGACCGATCGGCAGATCGTTTATCAGCCCGTTCGCATCCAGAGTAACTGCGCCGATGAGGGAAGCGAAACGGAGGTACGCTGCCCAGGCCACAAGTCCCCCCTCCACCGTCTCCTCGAAAACTATCGACTCCGGACCCTCGTCTTCGATCGCGTCGAGAATCGCTTCGGCGATTTCGTCGGCGGCCTCCTCCCAGCTGATTTCCTCCCAGCGACCCGAGCCCCTCTCCCCTACTCTGCGAAGGGGGGTGATGATTCTGTCGGGCGCATAAAGCTGCCTGCTCCATGCAGCCCCCTTCTGGCAACCGAGCGGGTTCATATCGGGTATGTCTTCCCGAACGGCTTCTATGTTGCCTGCGGCTTCTTCGAAGGTGACTGTGCCGTCTTTGACGAAAACGCGGTAAGGGCAAGTCCCCATGCAGTTCAAGCAATGGGTACCGAAGTACGATGCATCCCAGCGCCACAGGTTTCTGTACCGAGACTCCGACATATCGGCCCCTACAAGAATTTCTTCAGCCCTTCAAGCCGAGCATGGACGGCCACTCCTTTCGATCGAGTTATTCTACAGTACCCTACTGTAGATTCTGTGAGTTACTTCACACGCTCTCTTCCGAGCAGGCCTGTAGGCTGAGTGTTGTTGCGTCGATTCGCAGGGAGGCTCGATGTTGCGCAGGGAAATTACCAAAGAAGAGCTGCGGACACCGCTCACCCCTTACTCTGTCGCTCTCGGCGCCGTTGTCGACTCGACCCGTTCAATAAAACCCAAACGCCTGCGCATCGATGAGGTTGCAGGCTGCGTGGCTGCCGAGGAAGTCAGAGCTTCTCGGGATCTTCCCGGATTCTCGAATTCAGCCATGGATGGATTCGCGCTTCGAAGCAGGGATCTAAAAGACGCCACTCCGGAGCAGCCGGTAACACTTCCAATATCCGGTTCGATACTGGCCGGCGATCTACGTCCTCCAAGGCTCGAGCCCAAGACCTGCGTTGAAATAGGCACGGGTGCCCCACTTCCGGCCGGTGCAGATTCGGTGGTTCCTTTCGAGGAAGCAGAGCGAGCGACGGACCGTGTTTCTTTTGTGTCCCAACCGAAGCCCAAAGCGCACGTGAGACCCCCAGACGACGTCGTCCGGCGAGGCACGGTGCTCGTCGAAAAGGGAGAAGTGCTCACTCCTACTCGAATAGGACTGCTTGCACAGTGCGGCGTCTCTCACGTATCGGTTGTGCCGCGCCCCAAAGTCGCGATCATCTCCACGGGCGATGAGATCGTCTCGCCCGGAGAACGGTTTGTCCCGGGTCTCGTCTACGACGCAAACAGCTACCTTCTCTCCACGGCTTGTCAGGCTGCCGGCTGCGAGCTCCTCTTTCGGCGTGTGCTGGCCGATCGCAAAGACGTCCTCCGCTCCGAAATTCGCTCAGCGGTAGGCAGCGCGGATCTGGTGATAGTCTCCGGCGGGGCGAGTGTCGGTCCACATGACTGGGCAAAGGAGGTGGCCGGCAGATTGATAGTTTGGCGAGTGGCGCTGAAGCCCGGAAAGCCGTTCGGATTCGCAATGGGCCCGGCTTCAACTCCCGTAATGTTGCTCCCGGGAAACCCGGGTTCCGCTTTCGTGGCATTTGCGGCCTTCGGCCTCGACGTGATAGCCAAGCTTGCCGGCCGCAAGTCGCCGCTCAGAGTGCGGGCCACCCTGACCACCCCGATCCGCCCCGATGCTAAAAGGATCTTGCTTCGAGGAGTCCGAATGCCCGGCAAGCCCCTCGATGGACTCCTCGCCAACCGCTTACACGTGGAACCGGTCGAATCGATGTCCTCGGCGTCGCTACTCCAGTTCAAAGACGTCGACGGGTTGGCTTTCATCGAGCCCGGCAGGCGTCCAAGGCGTCTTGTCGAAGTGTTGATCTTTCCGTGGAGCATTTGCTGAGATCCCTAAATGACATCGTTTGCGGGCGCAGTTCTGGCGGGCGGGAAAAGCGCAAGAATGGGGGCCGACAAAGCCTCGATAATCCTCGGCGGCCGTCCGATGATCGACTACTCCATATCCGCGCTGCGATCGCTCAGGTCGGCCCCAACCGAGATCGTGATTGCCACGTCCCCCGATGCTGCCCGATACTTGGCCGACCCTTCGTGTTCCGTAACCTCGACCTCCGGCCGCTCGATCGTGCGAATTGTCGCCGATCCAGACCCTTACCGAGGGCCCCTTTCCGGTCTTATGACGGTGCTCGACGAGATTTCGGCGACATGGGCGCTGGTCCTTGCCTGCGACATGCCCTTTGTATCCGGCGCAGTCCTGGATTTCCTTCTGGATAAACACAATGAGGGCGATACCCACCTTGTGACCGTCTTTCGCGCAGGGAGCCGCTTCCATCCGTTCCCTGGAATCTACTCCCGGTCGATTTCACCGATCTGTTCCGAGCTTCTCTCAGAGAGGAAACGGTCAATGAAAGCACTGCTCGAGCACATCCCTACCTTGGTGGTCGATCTTCCTTCGTGGGCGCCCCCTGACAGCCTCGACAGTGTCAACACCCGAGCCGATCTTCGCCGAGCAGAAGACCGCCTCGCTGCCTCGCCGGGGAGTGATCCAACGCACAGTGCGGGAGCGAGCTAGCCATATACTTATCCTATAGAACGTGACTCGGGGCGCTATAGGTTTGTCGAACATCCGGGAATAAGTGGCGCTTGCACAGCTCTTCGGGAAGATCCTACGTCTAGGAGGCCATGATGAGATTCGGTACCGAATTCCAATTCAGAGCCAGAAGCTCTGATGAGCCGACATTTACCGGCGCTGAACTGCTGGCGGCTGGATATCTCACCGAACCCACAGCTTTAGAGGAAAATCTTCCCAAGGGCTTCGTCCCGGTCGATCAGCCCCTGGTCACGGTCTTTGTTGCCAGTTATCCCCAGACGAATTTTGGTTCAGAGTATCGAGAGGCCGCTCTGTTGGTTTCATGCCGGTACAAAGAACAGATCGGCTCCCTTTGCCTTGGGATTGTCGTCGACGACGACGTCGCGCTGATCCTGGGGCGAGAAGTATTCGGATATCCCAAGAAAATGGCGGACATCACCCTCGACGTCTCCTCCAACACAGCCGTAGGAAAGGCCCGTCGCAAGGGTGTGGACTTTCTAGAAGTGAGGGCCGAGCTGGGTCCTGCATCCGATATGACGACCCTTCCCCAAGCGGGCCCTACCTTCCTGGTAAAAGCGTTCCCGGCGGCGGATCTAACCGGCGTCGAGTGGCAGCCCAAGGTTGTGAGCAGCAAGATCGCACCTCAGGTAAAAGAGTTTCGCCCCGCAAAGAGCTGTGAAATCACGCTTCGCGAATCGACTTCGGATCCTTGGGCCGCCTTTCCGGTCAAGGACGTACTCTTCGGCGGCTACATCCGCGCGAACTTGACTATGGCGCCCGGCGAGGTGCTGGGTGAAATCGAGGCTTCGGATTGGCTTCCGTTCATGGCGACTAACTTGCGCTAGTCGCCCGAAAAGCACATTCGAACCAGAAAAATTTCGGACTTTCGAGGAACCAGGTTGCAACGCGGGAAGTGAGGATTTATTCGAGATGTGTATTATGTCACTGTAAATAGCAAACATTTTTGTATACGGTTTCAGCGACTACGCGGCACACCGCAACTCGGCATGTAGGTGTGGGCAGTGCGGACTGAGATTCTGTCAGAAGCCAAAGGAGGCAGCTTCTGATGAGCAATGCACCGGTTGGTGGTGAGGACAGCAAAGTATCCGTCTCCTCGGAAGCGTCGGGCTCCCCGAACTCTCGCTCCCCTTACCGCTCATGGGAGGACGTCTATCGGGAGAAATGGACCTGGGACAAAGTCGTATGGGGGACTCACTGCGTCGACTGCTACCCCGGCAATTGTCCTTTCAGGGTCTATGTCAAAGACGGAATTGTCTGGCGCGAGGAACAGGCGGCGACGTTTCAGACAATAGAAGAAGGCGTTCCCGACTGGAATCCCATGGGATGCCAGAAGGGTGCGGCGTGGTCGCAGCAGCTTTACTCCCCCGATCGCCTTGCATATCCCCTGAAAAGGGTCGGCGAGCGCGGCTCGGGCAAATGGAAGCGAATCACCTGGGATGAAGCTACGACCGAAATCGCCGATGCGATTCTCGACGCTATCGAAGAGCAAGGCCCTGAGTCGATCGTCCAGGAAGGAACACCCGAAGTTCAAACCATAGTTCCGACGAGCCGGTTCATGGGCGTAATAGGAGGCACCACCCTCGATCTCCAGGGCTCTATCAATGACTTTTCGATGGGTCTGCACCTGACGTTCGGCAAATTCTGTCCGGTCTCCTCCGCGGATGACTGGTTTCATTCCGAACTCGTTCTTATCTGGCACATGAATCCTATTTACACCCGCATTCCCTTCTACCACTTCATCGCTGAAGCCCGCTACCACGGCGCCGAGGTGGTGACCATCGCTCCCGATGTCAGTCCATCTACGGTTCATGCTGACTACTACGTACCCGTCAACCTCGCTACCGATGCTGCCCTGGCTCTCTCCATGGTGCAGGTGATTCTCGAAGAAGGTCTCGAAGACAAAACATTCATCAGAGAGCAAACCGACCTGAGCTTTCTGGTTCGTCGCGACAACGGACGCTACATACGCCAACCCGACATCGAAGGCAAGGGGCGCGAAGATCAGCTCTACTACTGGGATTCCAGCCTCGGCAAACCACAGCCGGCCGATCGCGCAAGGTTGAAGCTGGAAGAGGGACAGGTTCCGGCGCTCGAGGGAACCTACGAGGTAAAGCTGGCCGACGGCTCGGTAGTCGAAGCCTCGCCGGTAATGCAGTTGCTGAGAGAACGACTCGACGCGGAATACACGCCCGAGAAAACGCAGTCAATCACCGGCGTCCATCCCGAGGTGGTACGCACTCTCGCCAGAAAGGCCGCTGCCAAGAAGACCAACATCATGCTGGGCTGGAACTCCTGCAAGTACTATCACGGTGATCTCATCGAGCGTTCGATGTGCCTCTTGCTAGCGGTCACAGGTAACTGGGGCAAGAAGGGCACCGGGATTCGTTCGTGGTCCGGTGGCATGTTCGACGGCCTAATTCTTTCGATGAGCAAAGCCCGCCCGGGTGTGGCTGCCACCGAAAACGTGCTGCAGGGGATCGAGATGGCAGTCGAGATGATGAAGCAGGCCGATCCCAGCCGCACTTACGAAATCGCGATCAAAGAAATGGCGCTGATGCGGATGGCCGGACAGATCAGACAGACCGCTGCCGGCGAACCCGGCGCCCCGGTAGGCGGGGGCCGCATGTCGCCTCCGTTCCTCTGGTGGTACTACCAGGCCGGCTACAAAGACCGTTGGAACAAGCCGGAGTGGAACGATCCGTCGATGCGGCGGACCTTCGATGAATATCTCCAGGAAGCTCTAAAGAGCGGATGGTTCGCCGGCGTTCCCTACCTTCCCCCCAACAAAGAGCCTAGAGTTCTCATCGAGTGCGGGGGCAACATGCTTCGCCGTACCAGGGGCGGGCAGAACGCATTGTTGGGCGGGCTCTGGGAGAAACTCAAGCTGATCGTTTCGATCGACTTCCGCCTCAACATCACCGGACTTCACTCCGACATAGTTCTGCCGGCAGCCCAGCACTACGAAAAACTCGGATTCCACATCCCGACGCCTCATGTCATGAACCTGACCTTCTCCGATAAAGCTGCCGAGCCCTACGGTGAGGCAAAGCCCGAGTTCGAAATCTACGCGCTGATACTGGAGAAACTTGCTGAAAGAGCCAAGGCCCGGGGCCTGGAGTCATACAAAGACGATGCCGGAGTCGAGCGCCGCTTCGAAGACATGTGGCGCGCCTACACCGCCGACGGCTACTTCCTCGACGAAGACCGCCTCGCAGATGAAATGGTCCGTGACTCGGTGCTGGCGGGCACTCTCCCCGAAGGGACCACGCTCCAGACGATGCGGGAGAAAGGGTTTGTGCGCTTTGTCGGTCTGGGATTCACCCCGATGGCCGTGGCTCAGGCATCGCCAATATTTCCCGACCAGACACACGTTCCCTTGAGGAATCACGTAGAAAAAGGCGACCCCTACCCGACCTATGCACGTCGAGCGCAGTTCTACATAGATCATCCCTGGTTCCTGGAGGCAGGCGAAGCCCTCCCGTGCCACAAAGACAACCCCAAGTCGGGTGGTGATTACCCGCTGCGCATGACCTCGGGTCACAACCGTTGGTCGATTCATGCAATGAATATGTCCAACTGGGTTCTTCTCCAGACCCACAGAGGCGAACCCCATGTCTCGGTCAGCGCAGAAGACGCCCGGGCCCGCGGCGTCAAAGACGGAGACCTGATCGAGGTGTTCAACGACATTTCACGTTTTAGGGCGCGAGCGAAAGTCTCCAATGCCGTCAAACCCGGCCAGATCATCTCTTACAACGGGTGGGACGGCTTCATGTACCCGCAATGGCGCGGTGCGAACGAGACCGAGGCGGGAATGGTCAAGTGGCTGCTGATGGCGGGTGGATACGGCCACCTCAACTACACGCCGATCGAGTGGCAACCCGTAGCCGTGGACCGTTCCGTTCCCGTCGACTTCGTCAAGGTCGAGTCGGAGTAAGCCGGTGCGATGTATCCAAAGATTCCAGTCACAGTTCGATTGGAGGGGCTTTCTAGGTTGAGGAGGCGAGCGTGACCCAGGTAACAAAAGTCGAAGCGAGCGCCGAGCAGCTTATGGATCCCGATTCGGCGGTATGGAACGAAGTAGCCGGGGAGGAACTTTCCCTTCGGCCTACCCCTGTCGAATACCAGGTTACACAGTACGTCCGCAATGCCTGGAAAGACAGGCGCTACGGTGTAGTCGAGTCGGCCGCAATAAAGGCCGCGACCAACGGCGAAGTTCTAGCGATCAGGCTCGACTGGAAAGACTTCGAGCATCCCGACGCTGAATTTCCCGATGCCTGCGCAATTGCATTCGGCACATCAGAGTCGACGCCTCTTTCAACCTTCGGATCACACGATCACCCCATGAACATGTGGTACTGGCGGTCGGACTCCCCCGATCGGGCCGAAGACGACATCGCTCACGGATTCAGAGACATCTCTAAAAGAGAGGAAAGTCAGCTTTCTGTCTCGGCGAAGTTCTCGGCGGATTCCGCCGAAGGTGGCGACGGCAGGTCCGGCAAGTGGAGCGTCATCTTCACAAGACCTCTTTCGGCTGCGAACGGAGGCGTGGAACTGAGCGAGGGACGAGAGGTTCGCTATGTCGTGCTCGTCTGGGAGGGGGCAAACGAAGAGCGGGCCGGCATTGCGGCAATGACGCCCGACTGGAAAGTTTTGAGCTTAGGAAGCTAGGTCCTCGAGGGGAATATGCACACGGGAAATAACCGACGGAGGAAGCGATGAGCGAGGCGGTCACCAATCATCAAGTGGCTATGGTCTTCGACCTCAACAAGTGCATGGGATGTCAGACGTGCTCGGTTGCGTGCAAGGTGTTGTGGACCCGCGATGAGGGTATGGAACATCAATGGTGGTGCACGGTCAACACCATGCCCGGGCAAGGAACCCCTAAGGGCTGGGAACAAATGGGTGGAGGACTCGATGGGGACGAGCCTTTGCCGGGCAAACAGCCCCGTCGAGACGAGTTCGGTGGCGGCTGGCAGTTCAATTACGAAGAGGTTTTCTACGGAGGCAAAGGTCGCCAGGTCCACCTCAAACCTGTAGGGCCGGGAACCTGGAGGTCGGATGGTGGTGACGAATCGGCCCCGGGAGCTGCCGGCCGGAGCGTTGCGACTGCAGGACCTCGCCAGGATGTAACTCAATGGGGTCCCAACTGGGATGAAGACCAAGGTGGTGGAGAATATCCAAACTCATACTTCTTCTACCTTCCACGCATTTGCAATCACTGCACGAAACCCGTCTGCGTGCAAGCTTGCCCGCAAGGCGCTATGTACAAGCGCCCCCAGGACGGAATCGTCCTACGCGACGAGACTCGCTGCAGGGGCTATCGCTTCTGCATGGAGGCGTGCCCGTACAAGAAGATTTACTTCAACTACGTAGAGAAGATCTCCCAACACTGCATCTTCTGCTTCCCGAGAATCGAGAAAGGCGTAGCGCCGGCATGTGCAAGGCAGTGTCCGGGTCGTCTCGTCTTCGTAGGCTTTTTGGACGACGAGGAGGGCCCGATACACAAACTGGTAAACGTCTGGAAAGTCGCCGTTCCTTTGCATCCCGAGTACGGGACCGAACCGAATGTCTTCTACGTCCCTCCGCTTTCTCCGTACAGACTCCATGAAGACGGTCGCATCGACTACGACACCCCTAGAATCCCACCGGAGTACCTCGAGTCACTCTTCGGAAAAGAAGTACACCAGGCACTCGCCACGCTCAAGTCGGAACTCGAGAAAGTCCGATCCGGTGGGACATCTGAAATACTCGACACTTTGATCGCTTACAAGTGGCAGAGCCTACTCGGACCATTCACCGTTGATCCGGCCACGCTGACACCTAAGGCAAGCTAAGGAGCTAGAGATGTTCGGATATTCCCTAGTCGGATTAGAAGTCGACTCAGAACAAGAAGAAGTCAAAGAAGTCGAAGAAAACGAGACGACCGCTCGGAGCGCTTTTTATCAAAAACTCGCCCGACAATTCCACGCTCCGGATACCGAGGCCGCCGAGCGGATCAAAGCCGGCGAGCCCGTCGTCGAACTAGCAGAACTTGCCGGTGCACTTCCTTACAACTTGCCGATAGCAAAGGAAGGGCCGGCTATCGACAATCTCTCCGCCGAAGAGATTTCTGCGGAATTCGTAAGACTTTTCGACGTCGGCGAAGGTGAAGGCGGTCCTCCCTGCCCGTTGTTCGGAGGAGCCTACAAGCAGGATCGCATCGCAGTGATGGAAGAAACTAAACGCTTCTACGACTATTTTGGCCTGAAGCTGTCTAGCGATTATTTCCTGCCCCCCGACCATCTCGCTACCGAACTGGACTTCATGCAGTACCTTACTTTCAAAGAAGCGGCCTCGGCATCGCCGCGTCTGGCTAGGTCGTATTCGTCGGCTCAACGAGACTTCCTCGACCGTCAGCTCCTTTCCTGGCTTCCAGACGCTTATGCGGCACTCGAGAAGGCCGAGCCCCATCCTTACTTCAGGTGGTTGATGGAACTCACTCTCGAACTCGCAAAGACGGACCACTCTTACGTGAGCGAACGTCTCGCTGCTAAATAAGACGGCACCGATCTCAAAATTTTCAGGCGGTCGAGTCCAAAGCTAAACTTGAGCGCACTGAATGAATCGTTGCGATCTGCGATCGCCCCTACGAGGTTTGCCAGGAAACAGCGTCAGTGATTCGACCTTTTACTGTTTGGTTCACCGGCCTCCCGGGCGCAGGCAAGACGACGCTCGCCACGCATCTCGCCGACGCTTTTGCGCAAAGGGATATCAAAGCGGCGATGCTGGACGGCGACGCGGTTCGGCGGGCCGCACTCTTCACGCTCGGATTCTCACGGGAGGACCGGGACCTCAATATCCGGGTCATCGGTTTTGTAGCTTCTGTACTGAACGAACACGGGGTGCCGGCCATCGTCTCGGTCATATCGCCTTACCGCTCCACCAGAGAGGAAGTGAGAAAGCGCATCGATCGGTTCGTCGAGGTCTATGTTCGCTGCCCTATCGAAGAGTGCATCAGAAGAGATCCCAAAGGGTTGTACGCCAAAGCACTTTCTGGAGAAATAAAGGGTATGACAGGCATCGACGATCCCTACGAGGAACCCGAAGAACCCGAGCTGACCATAGATACCCATCTACATTCCCCGCAGGACTGCGTCGCCCAAATCCTTTCTTATCTGGAATCCGAAAACCTCATCTGAGGTTGCCGCTTCTTTTGGCTTAGTCCATTCGCCGGCGACATCGTCGCTTCGCTAGCCGCATATCGACCGCTCCGTCCGCTTTGCTTCTTCTTTTGCTCTTTCAAGCTCAGCGTTGCTGTTTGGTGTATCGGGCTCGCTGTGGCGTTGTGCTCGCTCGAGCTCTTCGACGGTTTTCGCTGTTTCCGGCTCTCTGTTGTTTTTGCTGTTTAGATCTCTCCGTTGGGTTGTCCTTGTTTTGCTTTGTCCTGGAGTATGCCAGTATTCTAGCGATAGAAAGGCTACGATCATGGACACCGATTATGTAGCGCGAAGACGGTCCCCCACCGAGTTAGCGCGTCGCCGCTTATCTTCGGGCATGTCCCAGGCCGAGCTTTCCAGGCGTACAGGCGTCAGCCGGTCCGAGATATCCGCGATCGAGACGGGCAAGCTGATTCCCTCCGTCAAGACGGCCCTGGCTCTCGCGAAAGCCTTGAACACTACCGTCGAGGAACTGTTTGGAAAAGAATCGTCGCCCGAAGGAGATGCGGCCATTCCCCCCGATGGAAGTCGGGTCTGGGAGGTCTCCTCCACCCCGGGTAAAAGATTTCTAGATTGGGAATCCAGTCCCACAGGGACGGTGCCGCATGACGCGGTCGTACTTGGAGGAAAAATTCACCGCCGTCGGCGCCCTGCTCGCTCGCTGGTAATCGCCGGCTGCGACCCCGCAGTCTCGTATCTTGCCGACGCGCTTTCGGCCTGGGATATTCGCCTGATCCCCTTGCAGCGGGGATCGCGTGCGGCACTGGAGGCATTGCGCGACGGCGTTGTCAGCGCCGCAGGGATTCATTTCGGTGACTCAGCCGGCCCGTCCGACGCCGGGCTTTCCAATGTTGCAGTCGCCAAAGAATCGCTCGGAAGCGGCTATCGCCTCCTCCGATTGGCACTGTGGAACGAGGGAGTGGCTGTCGGACAACGTGACCCTAAGTCGACATTCACGGCGTCTTTGCCAAGACTGCGCTGGCTCATGAGAGAGCCGGGTTCGGCAGCCCGGGAGCTGTTCGACCGGCTCAGAAAACAAGAAGGCTTCAAGAAGGTGCGCGCCCCTGTCGTTACCGATCACCTAACACTCGCCAAGCTGGTAAAAGGAGGTTGGGCAGATGCGGGCATATGTATCGAGTTCGCAGCGTCTCAGGCGGGAATCGACTTTTTGCCGCTGCGCAAAGCCGCTTATGACTTGTGTCTTCCCGAGACCCTTCTCGAGGAATACGAAGGAAAAGCACTGTTGCAAGCAGTCAGAAGCAAACTCTTCCGACGCCTTCTCGAAGATTTGCCGGGTTATGACGCTTCCGAAACCGGCGAGCTCATCTCCATCGACAAGGCGCGGGCTTAGCTTTGTCATCGCTGCTTTTCTGATTCTGTTGCCGCTGTCGGCATGTTCGCGCAGCACTCAATCCGAACCGGCCGAGGAGTCACTCGAGGTCGCCGCGGCTGCCGATCTTCGATACGCCCTCGAAGAGCTGAAGTCTGCGTTTTCGGGAACCCAAGAGGGCGCCGGCGTAACGATCAAAGTTTCTTACGGCTCCAGCGGAAAGTTGTCGGAGCAAATACTGAACGGTGCGCCTTTCGATCTGTTTTTGTCCGCCGATAACTCGTATGCGAAAAGGCTTGTAGAGGCCGGCTATGTCGGTGAAGAAAACACTTTCTTCTACGCCTCGGGTCGTCTCGCCGTCTATGCTCCGGCCGGCTCGAATGCTCCGGTATCCACAATGGGGATCACCGCGCTAATTTCACCCGAAGTCCAGCGAATCTCGATCCCCGATCCTGCGCATGCGCCTTACGGCCGCGCTGCCACCGAAGCTCTCTCTCACTACGGCTTGCTGAACCAGGTCGAAGCGAAGTTCGTTCGCGCTGAAAATGCTTCGCACGCTGCCCAGCTGGTCGACACCGGCGGCGCCGACGCCGCAATATTGCCGATTTCTCTGCTCAAGTCGCCGGATCATTCAACCGGAAGCATCTGGATGATTCCTGCAGAGGCGCACAACGCGCTTCTTCAAACAGGTGTCCTCCTTCCAAAATCCCAGCGAATAGAAGTTGCCAAACGCTTCGCGCAATTCATCACTTCTGACAAGGGCCGCGAAATACTGAGTCAATATGGCTTCGATCCTCCGCCCCCAGGCGACCGTGCCGCCGGCATCTAGCCTGCTAAACGAGTTATTGGAGTAAGTGATGACAGGGCACATCGACTGGCAAGCAGTTGCAGTCTCCCTACGGCTTGCAACCGTAACTACGATCCTGCTCGTAACCTTCACTACACCGCTTTCATACTGGCTTAGCCGAACTAAGAAAAACTGGAAAGTGATCGTAGAGTCGATCGTCGCCCTTCCTCTGGTGCTGCCGCCCACGGTCCTCGGCTTCTACCTTCTCTGGGGGACCGGCCCGCGATCTCCACTAGGACGCTTTCTCCAGAACACCTTCGGCCAGACAATTCCTTTTAGCTTCGAAGGCCTAGTGCTGGGCTCTCTGCTTTACTCGCTTCCGTTCGCCATACAGCCGATGGTGACAGCGTTTTCAGCGGTCGACGAGGGCCTTATCGAAGCGTCGCGACTCTTGGGCGACGGTCGGCTGGGAACCTTCTTTCGTACGGCGCTGCCGCTTTCCTATCGTGGAATCTTTGCCGCCGCCACTCTGACCATGGCTCATACGATAGGAGAATTCGGAGTTGTCTTGATGATAGGCGGAAACATACCCGGTAAGACGAGGACGATTTCGATCTCGATCTACGACTCCGTACAAGCCTTGGATTACGCCACGGCCTCGACCACCTCGGCGATGCTGCTGGCGGTTTCTTTTGCAGCGCTAATCCTGGTCAATGCCTTTTCGAAAGGGGCTCGTGCGCCATGGCCCCGCGTTTGACCGTCGATGTCAGAAGAACTTTTCCGTCGGGCCAATCCATAGAAGCGCATTTCTCGCTGTTGCTCGACCCGGGAACCGTCGCGGTTCTCTTCGGCCCTTCAGGAGCCGGCAAAACGATGATCATGCGAATGATCGCGGGGCTAGACAAACCAGATGCCGGACTCATCGAGTTCGACGGGACGACCTGGATCGACTCCAGCAAAAAGATTTTCCTACCGCCCAAGGCGCGGCGCGTCGGCATGATGACGCAGCACCGTTCGCTTTTTCCTCACAAATCCGTAGCAGGTAACGTCGCCTACGGTATTCGTCGTCTCAAAAAATCCGAAGTCAACCAGCGCGTCGATGACGTCCTTTCGCTGGTAGGCCTCGATGGATTCCAGAACCGACGCGTCCATCAACTCTCCGGAGGACAAGCCAGCCGGGTAGAGCTGGCCCGGGCGCTGGCGCCGAATCCCCAGCTCCTCCTACTCGACGAGCCTTTCGCAGCGTTGGATGCTCCCACCCGGCGGCGACTCGGCCGCGAACTCCGAGGAATTCTCGCCGAAAACAAAATCTCGGCCCTGCTCGTCACTCACGACCTGGAGGAAGCTCTCACCCTCGGAGATTGGATGGTGATGGTGATCGACGGCACGACTCCCCAGACCGGGCCGATAGAAGAAGTCTTCTCTGCGCCAAAGACGCTGAAAGTAGCCCAAGCCTTAGGAATCGAGACCGTCCTACCGGCGAAAGTTCTCGAGCGCCGTGACGGCCTCGCCCTGATCGAAAGCAACGGTGTACGTCTTTGGGCATCCTGCGACATCGACAACGACACCGAAGAGGTAGTCGCATGTATTCGAGCAGAAGATGTAGCCCTTCGAGAACCGTCCGCTGCCCACGACCCTGCGGTTCCCGAGTCGACGAGAAATCACCTCAAAGTCCGGATAGTCGAGGTCATCCGCAAGGGAGCGCTTTGCGAGGTTTTGTTGCAGGCGGGAATTCGGCTTCGCTCCCTTGTCACTGCAACGGCAGCTGAAGAACTAGACTTGCAACCAGGTCGAGAGATCGAAGCTGCCATCAAAGCCGCCGCAATCCACTGCATTCCGCGCTACGGCCCGATCGGCGCCAAACCGGCAGGCGGCTCGTTCTAGAGCTTCGAAGCCCCCACTATCGAGAGAACCTCGTTACATCCGTCCTCGATCATCGAAGATCTGGCGTCTCTCATGATCTTCTCTATCGGGTATTCCCGGGTAAGCCCGTTCGCGCCGAATATCTGCACGGCGTCCGAAGCTACATCGAAGGCGGTCTGGGTACAGAAAGTCTTAGAAGCGATCGAGAACTGAAGCGGCGGCGGCATCATGCCGCCCACTCCCATCCTGAGGACCCGTCTTGCGAGCG
>VAPR01000231.1_pt1 | contig 44523 bp, 25 predicted proteins | sample 3380701 | NCBI WGS metagenome assembly VAPR01 (sample SAMN11536904, study PRJNA540576) | hot springs metagenome | isolation source: hot spring wet sediment | place: Spain: Lobios | collected 2014-01
CGATGTAGGGCTTGTCCATCTGGGCCAGCAGGCGCGGGATGCGCTGGACGGAGTCGCGCAGGAAGTTGCGGTTCTCCACCAGGCTGCGGTCGCGGTCCATGAGGGCGCTGGCTGCCCCCGAGCCCACGTCGGCGCCGGAGCAGAAGGCCCTCCCCGCCCCCGTCACCACGATGGCCCGCACCTGGGGGTCCAGGTGGGCGTCCTGCAGGGCGGCATACCACTCGTCCAGCATCTGGCGGGTAAAGGCGTTGAGGCGCTCGGGGCGGTTGAGGGTGATGACGGCCACCCCGTCGTCGCGCTTCTCGTAGATGATCTGCTCGAACTGCATGGCTCCCTCCTCGTCGGTGTGTGCCGTCTCGCATCTTCAGGCCGGGGCCGGTCGCAGCCCCGCCCGCACCCTGCGGCCCACCAGAGGCAGGGCGAGGCTGGCTGCCACCGCCAGCGACCAGATGCCGGCCATGGCCAGGAAGGCGGCAGCGGTGTCCCAGCGCTCCACGATGGCCCCGGCGATGATGCCCCCCGTCCCGCCCAGGCCGAACTCGGCCAGGAAGTAGAGGCCGAAGCTGCTCCCCACCAGGCGCACGGGGGAGTAGTCCGCTATGAGGGTATTGTAAATGGGCTGCCGGGCGAAGCTGAAGAATACGAAGACCGAGGCCGCCGCCAGCAGGGGCACACCGCTCAGCACGCCCATCAGGGCCAGGGGCAGGAGGGCGGCGGCCGTGACGCCCACCGCCAGCACCTCCACCCGCAGCCGTCGCGTCAGCAGGCCGCCGGCATACTGGCCCACGGCGCCGGTGAGGTAGGCGGCGGTGGTGAGCCAGTCGCCCAGGTCGCGGCTGACCTGCAGCTGGATGTGGGTGGGCAGGAAGGTGAGGGTGGCGCGGTAGACGATGCCCACCACGATGGAGAGGACGTAGACCAGCAGCAGGGCCACGGCCACCCGCATCCCCACCGGCACCCTGGCACCCGTCGGGGGCGGCTCGGCGCTGACCGGGGCGATGCGGTAGTCCCCCTGCAGGCGGGTGGCCCACAGGGCCAGCACGCCGGCCAGGACGGCCATGAGCACATACGCCCAGCGCCAGCCCGCCACCAGCGCGATGCCGCCGGCGATGCCTGGCGCCAGGGCCAGGCCGACGTTGCCCGCCGCCCCGTGCAGCCCCATGCCCACCCCCCGCTGGCTCACCCCGTGGGCGATGAGGGCCGTGGCCGCCGGGTGATACATGCCCATGGCCAGCCCCAGCAGCCCCATGGCCAAGGCCAGCAGCCAGGGCGAGAAGGAGAGGGACACCAGCAGGGCGGCGGCGGTGGCCCCGGCGAAGGTCAGAAAGAGCACCCGCCGCGCACCGAGGCGGTCGGTGAGGATGCCGGCGGGGAAGGCGGTGCTGCCGAAGGCCCAGCCGAAGACGGTGGCCACGCCCCCCAGGAAGGCCTCGCTGCTGCCCAGGTCGAGGGCGATGTCCAGGAGCAGGGCGCCGTAGGCGGTCTCGATGGCATGGACGAGGGCATGGCCCAGGTTGGTATACAGGATGACCTGACGTTCGCTGTGGCCCACGGTGCGGCGGACATTATATCACGGGGGCGCCCCGGGCTCGATTGCCTGCCCTGGCTGGCGCCTGCTATCATCTGGCCGACGATGGACGCCCCCGCCCTGCGCCGGGCCGTTGACCTCTCCGGCACCTGGGAGTGTCGCCCCCTCTCCCCCGACGAAGACCCCCTGCGGGCCGAGGTCGGCTGGCGCCCCATCCCCGTCCCGTCCAACTGGCACCTGGCCGGACTGGAGGGATACGCCGGCGCGGTGGCCTTCCGCCGCTCCTTCGTGGCCGAGCCGGAGCCGGGGCGGGCCGTCCACCTCCTCTTCCAGGGGGTGGACTACTTCGCTGACGTCTGGCTGAACGGCGTCTATCTGGGGCACCACGCCGGCTACTTCCAGCCCTTCCGCTTCGCAGTGACGGGCCTCCTGCGTCGCGAGAACGAACTGCTGCTGCGGGTGGACTCGCCGCGGGAGGAGCCGCGGGCCGTCTGGCCCAACCGCAAGCGGCTGATCAAGGGCGTCTTCCAGCACCACGACTGTCGTCCCGGCTCCTGGAGCCTGGAGCACGGGCAGGACGAGCCCACCGGCGGCATCTGGGGGCGGGTGGAGCTGCTCTACACGTCGCCGGTCCACGTGCTGTCGCTGCGGTTGGCGCCGGTGCGCGTCTCGGAGGGGTCGGCGCTGGTGCTGGCCACCGCCGTCGTGCACAGCGACCAGCGCCGGGAGGTGGAGGCGGTCCTCGACCTGCGGCCCCGGTCGGGCCGGGGCGGGTCGGCGCGCCAGTCGCTGCGGGCGCTGCTGCAGCCGGGGGAGAACGAGCTGTGCTTCAGCCTGACGGTGCCCGAGCCAGACCTGTGGTGGACGTGGGACCACGGCAGCCCGGAGCTCTACCTGGCCGAGCTGGCTTTGACCGGGGCCGAGGGGACGCTGGACGCGCTGACGGAGCGGTTCGGCCTGCGCGAAATGCGTATCGAGGACGAGTGGACGTGGCTCCTGAACGGCAGGCGCTTCTTTCCCCGCGGCACCAACATCATCCCGGCCGAGTGGCTGAGCACCTACACCGCCGAGGCCATCGCCCGCGACGTGCAGTTGCTGCGCGAGGCCAACGTTAACGCCGTGCGCGTCCACGCCCACGTGAACCGCCAGGAGCTATACCAGGCGCTGGACGAGGCGGGCATCGCCGTCTGGCAGGACTTCGCCCTGCAGTGGGGCTACGAGGACTCGGACGAGTTCACGCGGGAGGCGGTGCGCCAGGCGCGGGAGATGGTGCGCCACCTCTACAACCACCCCTGCATCGTGCTGTGGTGCTGCCACAACGAGCCCCTGCCCCACAACCGCCGCCTGGGGAGGGCCCTGCGGGCGGCCGTCGCCGCCGAAGACCCCACGCGGCGGGTGGAGGAGGCCTCGGACTTTCGCCAGCACCCGTATCCGGGCTGGTATTACGGCTCCTACCGCGAGTTCAGCGGCCTGCCCGGCGCCCCCCTGCCCAGCGAGTTCGGCGCCCAGGCCCTCCCCGATGTGGAGAGCCTGCGGCGCATGCTCCCGCCGGCTGCCCTCTGGCCACCCGACTGGGACGCCTGGGCCTACCGCTGCTTCCAGTATCACGAGACGTTCCACGTGGCCGGCATCCGCCTGGGCGGGAGCCTGGAGGAGCTGGTGGCCGAGAGCCAGGAATACCAGGCGCGGCTGCTGAAGTATGCCATCGAGCACTACCGGCGGGCCAAGGGGCGCATCAAGGGCCTCTTCCAGTTCATGTTCATGGACCCGGCGCCCCTGGTCACCTGGTCGGTGGTGGACTACTATCGGCGCCCCAAGCGTGGCTACCAGGTCCTGGCGGAGTGCTACCAGCCGGTGCTGCCCATCGTGGCCCTGGAGCGGGAGAAGAGCACCCCCGGGCGCCTGCTGGTCTTCCAGGTGGCGGTGGTGAACGATCTGCACCGCGCCTTCGCCGGGGCGCAGGTGCGAGTCTGGGCCGAGGGGCCCGAGGGCTGGCGGGCCGACCTGGACTCCTACACCCTCGACATTCCGCCCGACTCGGTGGCCTTCGCCCAGCGGCCGCCCCTGGACGCCGGCACCACCGTCTGGCGGGTGCCGGCCGATGCCCCCGTCGGCCGCTACACCATCTGGGCCGAGGTGCGGGACACGCAGGGGGAGCTCCTGGGGCGCAACTGGCAGGCCATCGAGATGGTCTCCCTGCCCCTGGGCCGGGAGTGGTGGCCCTTCTTCTAGACGAGCCCGTCGCGGCGCAGGTCGTGCAGGGAGCCCTCGAAGGCGTCCAGCACCGCCTCCACGTCGCGCTCGCTGTGGACGCCCGACAGGAAGCCGCCGCTGAGGCCCATCAGGTCCACGCCGTGGTTGAGCATGGCCCGCTTCAGGTTGGTGGCTAGGTCGGGGCGCATGCGCGGCGGCAGGCGGCCGCTGTCCGCCGGCCACTCGATGCCGTCCCTGGGGCGGGGGCAGTCCTCCCCCAGCACGATGTGGAAGTAGGAGGCGAGGCCGTAGACGCAGCCGGGCACCTCCAGGCGGGCCAGCAGGCCGTTCATCTCCCGCACCAGCCGCTCGGTGAGGGCGTCGGCGTGACGGTGGTAGCGGCCGTCGGCGATGAGGGAGAGCATGGTCGTGCCCGCCGCTGCCGAGAGGGGGTTGGCGTTGAAGGTGCCCGGGTGGAACACGCGCTCGCGAGAGTCCCAGGCGGCGTCGCCGCGGAAGGCGAGCATGGACATGACCTCGGCGCGGCCAGCGACGCAGCCCCCCGGCAGACCGCCGGCCACGATCTTGGCCAGGCAGGTCAGGTCCGGCACTACCCCGTAGCGCCCCTGGGCTCCCCCCACCGCGACGCGGAAGCCGGTGATGACCTCGTCGAAGATGAGCACCGTCCCGTGGCGGAGCGTCAGCTCCCGCAGGTCGTGCAGGAAGGAGGGCGCCAGGGGCAGGGTGCCCCAGGAGGCGCCCGTGGGCTCCAGGATGACGGCGGCCACGTCGCCCCGCCCCAGGTGCTCGGCCACGGCGGCCAGGTCGCCCTGGGGCACGCTGATGGTGTCCTGGAGGGCACCGGGGGTGACGCCGGCCGAGCGCAGGGCATCGGAGTCGGAGTAGCGGGCGCCGGCCACGGCGTCGTGCCAGCCGTGGAAGTGGTAGTCGAACTTGAGCACCTTGCGCCGGCCGGTGTAGGAGCGGGCGAGGCGCAGGGCCATGAGGGTGGCCTCGGTGCCGGAGTTGGTGAAGCGCACCACCTCGGCGCTGGGCACCAGGCGCTTCACCCACTCGGCCCATTCCACCTCCAGGCGGTGGGCGGCACCGTAGTGGGTGCCCCTGGCCGCCTGCTCCGTCACCGCCCGGGTGATGTCGGGGTGGGCGTGGCCCAGAAAGAGGGCGCCGTGGCCCATGACCAGGTCCACCAGCTCGTGGCCGTCCACGTCCCACTTGCGGGCGCCCCGGGCGTGCTCCACGTAGATGGGGAAGGGCGTCAGGTAGCGGATGTCGTGGGTGACGCCCGAGGGCAGCGACTGCAGCGCTCGCTGGTAGAGCTGGGCCGAGCGGGGGTGGCGGGCGACGTATTCGTCCAGGATGCTCACGGGCTGGCTACCTCCTCGTCCTGCCGATGCCTGGGTGCCAGGGGCAGGTCGCGCATGGTGATGAGGCCCACCGGCGCCGGGCCGTGGACGACCACCGGCAGCAGGTTGCGCACCAGGGCGGCAGTGGCGCGGTCGCCGTGCACCCCGCCAGCCAGGACGACGTGCAGGGGCGGCACCCCTTCGATGTCTATGGCGTCGTGGGGGTCGGCGGCGTCCAGCGCCATGACCAGCTCCAGCTCCAGGACGACGCGCCCGTCGCGCATCCCCGTCACCACCTGGCGCGCCCCGGCCACCTGCCCTGGCTCCACCCGCAGGGGGCCGGCGCGGAGGTGGCGGGGCGCCAGCACCGGCGTCGTCTCCTCCCGCACCTCCTCCAGCTCCCAGCCTAAGGCATCGGCCAGCATCAGGGCAGATTCCAGCAGCCCCACGTGGCCCAGGTCGCCGTCGCGTGCCCGGGCCTCGAACTCCGGCGGCGAGAGCCCGGCGCCCATCTTTCGCTGTAGCTGGGGGCGGCGCTGGGAGAGGTCCACCACCCGCCGCACCCGCACCGCCTCCACCCGCTGGCAGGCGGCCGCCAGCACGGACGGCAGCAGGTCCATGACGAAGCCTGGGTTGACGCCGGTGCCCAGCACACGCAGGCCCCGTGCCCGCGCCTCGGCCTCGAGCCTGGCGGCCAGGTCGGGATGGCGCGCCCAGGGAAAGGAAAGCTGCTCGCAGGTGGAGAGCACGTGCAGGCCGTGGCGCAGGGCGAGGAAGAGGGCGTCGGCCTCGGCTTCCAGGCGTGAGCCGGCCGTGTGGACGGCCACCTGGGCGTCGCTCTCGGCCAGGGCGCGGGCCAGGTCGGCGGAGACGGTCACGCCCAGTTCGCGCCCCAGGCCCGCTGCCTCCCCCAGGTCGCGGCCCGCCTTCCGGGGGTCCACGTCCACCGCCCCGACGATGCGGTAGCGGGGGTCTTCGGCCAGGAGGCGCACCACCTCGGAGCCGATGGCGCCGATGCCTACCTGCAGCACGCGCACGACGCCGCCCACCCTACTCCACCTCGGCCAGGAAGTCCAGCACGGCGCGGTTGAAGACTCGGGGAAGAGCGCCTCGAGCAACTCTGCTGTGTGCTGTTGTGCCCGCTGTGCCAGCAGGCGGTTAAGCTGCAGCAGACGGCGAACTTCCGCGGCATATATCCGGAGCCGCTCCCATCGGTGCTGGAGTTCGGCGTCGCGCCGGACATCGTCCAGCAGTGGTGCGTAGTGTTCCTGCCAGCGGCGCACTTCCTGCAGCAATGCGGTCTGCTGCGCTGCCAGCGCTTCAACCGCCCCGACTCGGAGTGCTACCAGTGCCTGCCGCTGTTGCCATGCGAGGTGCTGCAGCGCCTGCAGGAGCTCTTCCAAACGGTTCAGCGCTTGTCCCAGCTCTGCCATGGATGGATTCCGGGAATGGCACATCCTGCCGTGGAAAATATCGGCAGCTTTCCGAGAGCCTTGAGCCACGCGGCAAGGCTGCCGTAGCCTCCGCAGAAGCTATGCTTCCGGGAGGGCGCGCGTATTTTCGCGCCCCGAATGCACTGCTCACTCAATGCAGCACCGACGGTGGTGGTACGGTATCGTGGTGGCCGTCCTGAGCGTCTGTGTGGTTGTGGGGTTTGCCTCGGTGGTGCACCGTCTCCTCGTACGTGCGCAGGGGAAACCTGCTGAGCGTCCACGACCTGGCGAAGCAATCCAGGTGCGGGTACTCAACGCCTGCGGCTATCCGGGCGCAGCCCGCCGCACTATGGAGTACCTGCGCCACCGTGGCATTGACGTCGTTGAAATCGGCACGGCCGACACACTGCTGTCGCATTCGGTCGTCTGGGACCATGTACACCCTCCAGGCTTTGCCCGCTACGTTGCCCGCCTGATGGGCATTGCGGATTCCCTGGTATTAGCCCGTCCTGATTCCAGCCTCTTGGTACACTGCTCGCTCATCTTAGGGCTGGACGTTTTGCAGTTGCGCCCATTCGTATCCCGATGAAGGCACCACCACTCCGCACAGCTCGGGGAATCGCTCAGCTCTGCGCCCGCATCGCGTGGGAGAAGAAAGCCGAAGACATCCTCGTGCTCCGGCTGGGAGTTCTGGAGAATGCGCCGGCGGAGTACTTCGTCATCGCGACCTGCACCAGTGAAACCCACATCCGAGCAGTGGCTGAGTCAATTGAGGAAGCAACTCGCCAGCGGGGCATCGGCAGCCCTCGGCGGGAAGGATGGGAAGCGCTGCAGTGGGTGCTGCTGGATTACATTGACGTGGTCGTGCACCTCTTCCGTCCCGAAACCCGTGCCTACTACCGGCTGGAGCGCCTCTGGGGAGACGTGCCACACCTTCGCTTCTCCGAGCGCACCCGCCGACTGTACACAGTGAGTACCCCTGTTGTGACCCAGCCCGACGATGCTCCTGGAACACTACCTTGAGCCGTACGTACGCGCAGCCTTGGACCGGATCGGGGCTGCTGATGTGGTTCCGCTCACCTTCGAGATCCCGAAAGCGCCAGAGCACGGCGACCTTGCCACAACGGTGGCACTCCAGCTTGCTCGGCCCTTGCGCCGCCCACCGCGGCAGATCGCCGAAGAGCTCCTCCGCCATCTGCACCTCCCACCCGAGGACGTCACTGCAGAGGTTGCTGGACCGGGATTCATCAACTTCCGCTTCACTCCTACGTTCTTCACGCGGCTGCTGCGCTCCATCGCCGACACAGGCGACCAGTTCGGACGCCTCCAGGAAGGTGCTGGGAAACGGGCAAACGTAGAGTACGTTTCTGCAAACCCCACCGGTCCACTCCACCTGGGCCATGGACGCAACGCTGCCCTGGGCGATACCATCGCCAACCTGCTCCACTGGTGCGGCTACGAGGTCACACGGGAGTACTACTTCAACAACGCCGGCAGACAAATGGCACTACTGGGTGCCAGCGTCTACGCCCGTTACCGCCAGTTACTGGGCGACACCGACTACCCCTTCCCCGAAGACGGCTACCACGGCGAGTACATCTGGGACATCGCCCGCGAGCTCGTGGAGCGCTACGGCGAAACGCTGCGCGAGGGCACAGAGGAGCACCTCGCCACTAGCCGCCGCGAGGCAGAAGCATGGTGCTTCGCCCGCATCCGGCAGACCTTAGAGCGCATGGGGATCCGGCACGACGTGTACTTCAACGAAGATTCGCTCTACCGAGACGGCAAAGTTGACGCTGTGCTCCACGCCCTGCGTGACCGCGGACTGCTCTACGAAAAGGACGGAGCACTCTGGATTGCTCTCAGCCGCTTTGGGCGGCAGGACAGAGTGTTGGTGAAATCAACTGGCGAAGGCACCTACCGGCTCCCTGACATTGCCTACCACTGCACTAAGCTCGAGCGCGGCTATGACCTCATCGTGGATGTTCTCGGCGCCGACCACATCACAACCATTGAGGATGTCCTCACAGCCGTCAAGGCGTTGGGATACGATGCCTCGCGCATCCATGTCGTGCTACACCAGTTCGTGACCCTCACCGAAGGGGGACAGCAGGTCAAAATGTCCAAGCGCTCGGGCAAGAGCTACACGCTGGACGAACTCTTGGATGAGCTCGGTCCTGATGTCGTCCGCTTCTTCTTCCTCATGCGGGCACCGAGTACTCACCTGGAATTCGAGCTGGAGCTGGCGCGGCAGCAAACCGAGCTCAACCCTGTGTTCTACCTCCAGTACGCGCACGCTCGGATTTGCTCTATCTTTCGCCATGCCGCCGAGCGCGGCATCAGCCCAGACGAGCACGCCGAGGTGAGCTGCCTTCAACTACCACCTGAACAGGCACTCATCAAGCTCCTGGTCCGATTCCCCGAGCGAATCCGAACAGCCGCCCGGCTCTACGAGCCCCAACTCCTGGCAGAGTACCTGCGGGAGGTTGCTCAAGCATTCCATGCCTTCTACCACGAATGCCGCATCGTTGGTGCAGAGACTCCAGAGCGTATGCACGCTCGCTTCGTGCTGGCACGGGTCACCCAGCGCGTCCTCCGGAACGGACTGGCTATCTTGGGCATCAGCGCCCCAGAGCGCATGGAACGCGCCGCTGTGGAATAACCTCACACGGGAAGCGCCCCTTTGCTCGTTTCACTTCGCTGAACTGCCCGAGACTGCCGCAAGCCATGGTGCCACCCCTTTCCATCGAGCTCTTCTTCCGAGCGGGAGAGGATCGGGAAGGAGCACAGTACCGAATCCTGGCTGCCCTCCGCGCGCACCAATACGCTCTTCAGCAGCGGCGGCTCCTGCCGACATGGCGCGAAGCACAGGCTCTGCGCGAGCTTCTCCACTCCCTGCTGCAGCAATCCCACCTCATTGAGAGAGCACTCCCACACACAGTCGTCGGCATCAACTGGGAGGAGCTGCGTCTGGAAACGCTCCCGGAGTATACCCCAGCAGCCCGCGAGCGCTTCCTGCAACACCTGCTCCAACTGGCAGAATGGGCGCTCCCGCAGGTAGAGGAGCTCTGCGAAGAGAGCCAAGCTCTCTACGACTTTGCCCTAGAACACATCACCGTGCACGAAGTCGGCATCATCTCGCTTCACCGCGACGAAGGCTTTCTGCTGATCCCTCACCGCACGCAGCACGAGCTGCTGGTCTGGCGCTACCATGCATTGCCGGTCTTCGGAGCCGACCAACGTCGGCTTGTACACCTGCGCTATCTCACCTCTATCCCTATCGGCGGAATCTGGGCGCCACACCTCTGGCACCATTCAGCACAAGCAGCTCTGCCCAACCCTCCACGGGGCACAACCTACATCTGCGAAGCCGATACCGACTTTCCGCTCCACGCAACTCTCCTCCCGATCGCCGAGCAGAAGCTGGCCGAGCGTTTAGCGGCAGCGTAAACTACAGCACCTGCTCCGAACGTCTTACACTCCGCCATCCGGGGATGGACTGGTCTCGACGGGATGGGAGAATCCACGGGCTGCATGCCGTGCTCCGCCGGTGCTGCACGTAAATCCAACCGGCGAATAAAAAGTGCCGACGCGGTCTCGTACCGCATGGCTGCCTAATCCGAGGGATTAGGCGCCATCGTCTGCACGGCAGCGTGCCCATCCGCTCCGATGCAGGCGTGGACCTCTGATGGGCTGCTTCTCCGAAGCCATCGCCGGGCGTCGGGGAAGCACAGAGAAAGCGGCGATAGCTTCGGTCGTCCTGCCACTCGGAGCCGCCGAAGCGAACTTCCAAAGAGTGGCTGAGCATGGAGAGGCTCGTGGGTTCACATCTCGGACGTGGGTTCGACTCCCACCATCTCCACTCACCCCCAGTGGCAGTGTAGCACGGTGCTGCGCGCGGCGCGCAGAGAGGCTACAGGAGACACTATTCCCGGCAGTCAAAACGTCATTGGCAACGGCACGTAAACGCCCGAGCACGAAAGCACATCCCTGCCCTCCCATTTCACCACCACAACGCCCTGCCGTACATGCCTCCACCCACCCCCAAAACACTACGCCCCCGGCAGCCCGGGGGCGTAGCTTTTCCAGAGCGCTGCCGCCCGTATCCCTACGGGGTTAGCGCACGCGGCAGAGGGGGTGTGTGATGCTCCCTGCAGTCGTTCGCAGACGCACAAAGTACGTGCCTGCAGCCAATTCACCAACGGAGAGCAAGCGTTCGTAGATTCCCTGCTGCATGAACTCACCCGCTACCAACCGCTGCACAACCTCTCCCAACGGTGTCACGATATCCAGCCACACCCGGGAATCCTGCGGCACCTCGTAGCGGAGCCACACCACGTCCGCCTTCGCCGGATTCGGGAACATCTCCAGCCGAGGCTGCCACACGTGCCAATCCTTTCCGACCGAGACGACGTAGTCGGTGTGGATAGGGTCGTAGTTTGCCCACGGCAAGTCCCACCGCCGCCCACCAAAAGCGCCCCGGTACGGAACGCGCTCAAACCAGGGATCATCGATTGGGACTGGACCGCTGCGCTCAAACGAAGCCGTTGTGAGGTACGGTGCGGTCGAACGCGGGCGGGGATCGAAGAGTGCATTGTCATCGTAGGCGAAAGGATTCTCAAGTTGCGCCAGCAATGGGGATGCTTTGAAGAGCTCGTTGTGGAAGGCAGGAGTTGCTATCCAATCGGTGGTCATCCCTGCTGGCGGGGTGCCCCCGGCAAAGTTCAGCCACGTTCCCTTGATGCCGAAGAAGGAGCAATTGCGAATTTGCACTGAGTCGGCATACGCTGCTGCCATCGTATTGGAATTGGCAATTTCTACCCCGCGCGGCCAGCCCACAAAGATAGAGTTGAACACGCTGGTGCGGGCATTGCGCCGAATCTGTATAGCTGCACCGAAGTACCGGCTGAACTGTTGCCCAGCGCTCCAAGCTGTGTCTTGGAGCGGGCCGATGGAAGTAACGTTGGAAAAGACCGGCGCTGTATAGGGCTGGTTGTAGGAGGCTGCCGCATCATTGTCCATTTCAAACGTCTGGCTGGTGGAGACGTCAGCAATTTGCGGCTTGCGGACAGCCAGGGCAAATTGCACCCGCCCACGCCAGCCGTTGTCCCCATCGAAGTCATCATCCAAGCCTGCATAGGCAATCAAGTAGCGCCCGTCTACCGTACCGCCGAACCACTCGAAAGAGTCATCGTTGCTGTAAGAGACCTGCACGTTCTCAATCACTGTTCGGCGCCCGACGCCGCCCAGGGTGAGCCCATTGAGCTCCTGGTTCGGGAAGGCTGCTATGCCAGCGAACTCTATGCGGACGTACCGGAGCACTCCTGAGCTGTCATTGTCATCATTGCCTCCAAACCACCCACGAACGCGCTGGGCATCGGCAATGCCCCCCTCCAGTGCCGCTTCTCCGCCAGGGTTATTGATACGAGCACGTCCGCAGATCTGAATCCCGCCCCAATCGCCGGCTGCCCGCTGTCCGGGAGGTGCCGAGCTTGTGAAGACAATTGGAGCATCCGGGCGCCCATCGGCATAGATGATGCCCCCACGGTTGATGCAGAGGGAGGAGTTCTGCCCCACAGTGTCGCCAACAATAATCGTCCCAGGCTCAATGCGCAGTACCCCGCCGCTATCCACGAAGACGTAGCCATCCAGCCCGTAGATTTTGTTCCGGGACAACGTCACCGTCGTCCGAATGGGGTCGCGCAAAACCGAATCCACCCGGATAGGCTCTGGCTGCTCAATGGTAAACGGAGCATCGTTGATATCGGAGACTGCTTCGTTCAACGTCCCGTCGGGATTGACCAAGACAATCCGAACATAGCCGGTGGTGGTCCGCACAGCAGGAACGCGGAAGCCACCACGATACTGCAGACGGGTTCGCCCGCTATCCTTGACCGCCGTAGCTCCAGGAAGGTCCTGCCAGGGACCGGAAGGTGAGGTTGCGAACTGGAAACGCCAGACGGGATAGACCGTGCTGCGTCCTGTCGTGTCCCAATACCACTCCAAGTCCTGCGAAGTCCCTGCCCGATAGACCTTCCCGCCTTCGGGCTTCAGGAGCCGGACACTTGTGGGAAGCTGCGCGGAAGCAGCTGCGATCGTCACAGCAGCAAGGAGGAGGCAGCGTGCAAACAGCATGACAAGCAGGTGTTGCTGGTTCAACATACTCCCGTGCATCCGACTATTCCAGCCGGTATCCGAGGCTCATACTGAACGTGCGTGGTTCAGTGCGCCGATGGACTTCTACACCGCCCTGCGTCCATCGGACCGGGCTCCCGAGAACATTGCTCGCTTTGAGGCTCAGTGAGAGCCCTAGCGGCAATGGCTGCCGGTAGACAACATCAACGGCATCACGCGGCAGCTCGTAGATGTGCGGGTCGGGGAAGCTGTACTGTTCCGGCTGCCCGACCTTGACGATGCGACGCCCAACACGATTCCAGGCAAGGCTCAGCTCACCGCGCCAGGGGGTCTTCCACAGCACACCCACGTTGAGGCTATAGGGAGCCTGCCCCCAGAGAGGTCGCTCCACGATGAGTCCACCACTGCGTACCCCAACACGACTGTGCACGATGCTGTAGTTGCCGACTAACGTCAGCGTCCGCCCCCACCTGCCGAGAAAGCCGAGCTGCTTGCGCACTTCAAGCTCTACACCGAACAGACGTGCTGGCTCAACAGCGTTGGCAAACGTGCGTGTAAGCTCGCTCTGCTGCGGGAAAATGGTCTCCTCCAGCGCGTTGAGGATTCGCTTGGTAAACACACCCAGGCTCAAGTGTTCAGCAAGCCCCGGGTACCACTCCCAGCGCAGTTCAGCGTTCCAGGCCTCAGCGGGCTTCAAGAGCGGATTGCCCTGAACCAACTCCTGCTCAGCAACGTCAAAGAAGGCAAAGGGTGCCAGCTCCCGGAACGTGGGACGCGTCACCGAACGGAAGAGCGCCGCGCGAACCTGCATGCGTTCGCTGAGCTGCACTCGCACGTTCACCGTCGGTAGCCAGAACATCCAGTGCCGACGCTCCTCAACGGGCTGCTCGTTGACCAAATGGGTCGAGAGGGTCTGCTCCGCCCGCTCAGCCCGCATCCCCACCGAGAGCCGCAGCGGCAGCCAGAGCGTGAGCGGGATCTCGCTGACGGCATATGCCGCCCAGACCCGCTCACCGGCTCGGTAGGAGTCGCTCAGCTTCGTATCCTCGGAAATGCCCAGCCCGTCTTCACGGAAGTTCTCTGGTCGGAAGAGCTCTTCCGGCGGCAGGGTAAAGTCAACGTTGCGGGCTCCGCCGCGGGCTTGGATAATCGTGAACGAGCGGGCTGTGAAATGCCGTCGCCGCTCCTCCCACGAGACTCCTGTCCGGAGTGTACCGATTGCTAACGGCAGACGTCCCCGCAGTTGTGCAGCGTGTATGCGCTCCAACAAGTCTGTGAAGTAGCGGCCAGCACGCGTTCCATCGCCTTGCTGCGTTGCCGGGATCTCAGCGATGAATGGCTCCGAGGGGTCACCGTACGTCTGGCGCTGGTACCGTATACGGCGGTAGTCGGGCTGCTGCTGGCGAGCCTCACTGCGGCTCAGCTCCCATTCCACAGCGTAGCCATTGAGGGCGTGGGAGCCGCTCAACTGCGATGTCCAGAGCTGGTACTGCGTCAAGTGGTAGACGTAGTGCCGCAAATCCAAGAACTGGTAGCCCTGGTCCTGCCCTTGCAAGAACAGGAAGCGGTCAGTCAAGGTTCGGCTCAGGAGATTGCGGAGCCGCAGCTCATGAATCTCCTCTATGCGAACCCCTGCGTTCAGGAGTGCTGCCCAATTGACGTTCCGCGTGCTCTGAATGCCCCCGTGCTCAAACAAGGGAGATTTATCGGACAAGAGCCCGTGCCAGAAGACATCCTGCAGAGCTGCAGAGCGTTCGTAGGTAAGCACTCCCAGGAACCCAACCTCGCTGCGCTGCCCTATCTCTGCACGCCAGCCGCCGGAGAGTTGGAAGTTCGGCAGCAAGGAAACTGTTGTGGTATCCCGGCGCCACGTCTCGTTGTTGAACCCTCGCCCTATTGCGACCCAGCGCTGGAGGGCACCTGTGGTATCGTATGGATTCCAGACTGCCCGCAGCAGTTCGTTCATCGCCTGCCGGGATGGCGGCGCATCCGCAGGAAGCCGGCGCCACTGGGTATCCCAACCCAACCAATCCTGTGGCCCACCTGGATAATGCTGGTATGCCCGTGTACGGAAGCTGGTCCCGAAAATGTACGGCTGTCCCAGCCGGAGCTGGAAGAACGAGCGTTCGGGAATATCCAGGGTTTGGAACTCTACAACACCACCAGCCGCCACCGGATTCTCAGCGGAAGCAGACTTTGCCACACTCACCTGCTCCAGCAACTCCGTTGGGAAAAGCTCCAGCGCGAGTGCTCGCCGGTCTGGCTCGCTCATTGCGACCGGCATTCCATTGAGCAACACGGTACTGTAGCGCTCGTTCGTGCCGCGGATGAAGAGGTACTTGCCCTCCGCCACTGTCACACTACTGATGCGGCGCAGCACTTGCCCAGCATCGGCATCGCCTGTTACCCGCATCTGCTCAGCTGGCACGATATCTCTGACTTCGGTAGCAGAGCGCCGCGTTGTAAGAGCGCTCTCCACACTCCCGCGCTCCCGCCGTGCCTCCACGACCACGCCCGCCAACTGACGCGCCGTCGGATACAGCCGCAATGCCAGCACAACAGTATCGCCCGAACGCACCACGATATCCCGCTCGATAGCTGTATAGCCTACCATCGAGACCCGCACCCGGTACATCCCCTCCCGAAGCCGCAACCGGAATGCCCCACGTAGGTCGGCGTATGCCCCCACGGTGTCCCTGCCCACTGCTACTACGGTTGCTCGCCCTAGAGCTTCACCAGTTTCGGCATCACGGACAGAGCCAACCAGCATCCCATCTTGAGCCCATCCAGCCCACCCCGAGAGCAGCGCCAGGATAACCAGAGAACGGAGATCGCACATGCGCATGAGAAGCTCTGTAGGTTCGTGCTACACTCCCTCTGCCGGGCGCGAAACTCCCCTGCGCATGCAACGTGGATGTCACCGCCACGTTACGAGTAGGAAACGGGAACCCCTACGACCGGGCGCCTCCGAGAGTATACCAGCAGGTATCGCACTGCCACTGCTGCATCAACTCCGGTGTCTCAACTTGGAGCACGACGTGGTGAATGCCAAACCGCTCCTGCAGCACACGCCGAGCAGCAGCTAAAACCGCCGCATGCTGCTCAGGGGATTCTACCACAACATGAGCGCTCAGCAACAACTCATGGGGTGCTACCCGCCAGACATGCAGATCGTGAACACCGATTACCCCTGCTATACGCTGCAGTGCTGCCTCAATCTCAGACAGCGACACCCCGCGTGGCGATGCCTCCAGCACAACTCCAACCGCTTCCCAAAGCAGTAGGAGTGCATGACGGACAATGAAACCAACCAGAATGAGCGACAGCACGGGGTCAATCCACACAAGCCCCGTCCACCATATCCCAAGTCCGCCCAGCACAACCGCCAGCGAGGACGCCATATCGCTGAGGGCATGGAGATAGGCTGCCCGTGTGCTCAGGCTCTCGCCGTGCCGCAGGAAAACCACAACGAATCCATTGCCGACAAGCCCCAAGAGAGCCACCACAATCAACGGCACCGCCAAGACTGGACGGGGCTCGACGAGTCGCTGCACAGCTTCCCACACAATCCCACCACAGACTCCCAACAAGAGCAGAGCACTCCCGAGCGCAACCAGAACCTCCACCCGGTGGAGTCCGTACGTAAAGCGAGAACCTGGTCGCAGTGGATAGCCAGCCACCTGGAGCGCTACGGAAGCAGCCGCGAGGGTGAGAAAATCCGTCAGCACATGTCCTGTATCCGACAGCAGCGCCAAACTGCCCGAATACCACGCCCCCACTGCTTGCACAAGGATCACTGCTGCTGTCAATCCCAGCGCCTTCCGTAGACGCAGCCGATCGGAGCGATATGCAGGGGCTGTCCCCACAACAGACTCCCTTCTTATGCGCGCCGCTATAGACGCACGACCCTCCACCATCGGTGTTCACAGCGCCGTGCGCTACCGTTTGATAGCCCACCCTATTTTTGCCGTAGTCGGAAACTGCTCTCCTGCTACGGCGGTACTACGGCACTTGGGGAAGGGGAAAGGGCTGGGGAATGTCCGATAGCGGGACGAAGAGTATGCGTTGCCCTGATATCGTACGCTGGTTCCTGGCAGGCTGGATAGCGGCCTGCTCCCTCCAAGCCCAACAGCTCAACGTGACCGTCCTGCTGCGCGAGCCACTACCAGCAGCGATCGCCGTCTGGCAGGAGGATCCGACCGTCGTGCGCCTCCTAATCAGCTCTTCCACGCCAACCCCGGCATACCCGAATGCCATTGTCGGCTTCGAGCTCCGGGACATTCGGACGCAGCGTGTTGTCGCTCGCTCCAAAGATGGGCACCCACGACAGCCTCGGGTGAGCATCCCCGCAGGTCCGATGAGCATTGTACTGACCGGACCGGAAATCGTCGCCCAGGAAGCCGTGGAGGTGGACCCCAGCATTGAAACCCAGGTGCTCCTGACCGGCTTCCTCCCCGAAGGCATATACGAGTTCTGTGTCCGCTTGCTTGATGAACAGCTCCGCCCGATTGCTGCAACAGGACGTCTATGCGCCACTTCCACCGTGCTCGTCCCTACTCCACCCGTGCTCCTTACCCCCGAAGACACCTCGCGGCTCCGAACTCCAGCCCCGCTGTTTACGTGGCTCCCCGTTCAACCCACTATCGGCACTGTCCTGTACCGCATCCGCATTGTGCCGGTCTACCCCGGTCAGGATCGGCGCGCTGCTATTGACCGCAACACGCCCATTCTTGAACAGACGCTCCCAACCACATCGCTGCAATACCCAGTAACGGCCCCACCGTTTGAGCTCTACCCCGACGCGGTTGCCTTTGCATGGCAGGTCCAAGCTCTCACCCCTGACGGACGCCCAGCAGCCCGTAACGAGGGGAAGAGCACGATTTTCCTTTTCTACCCGCCGGCATTGCCTCCATCTGCCCGCAGCGGCGACACCACTGCCCGACGCCCCCCTTCAGAACTCGCTCCAGGAGCTGGACGTGATACTTCCGGACCACAGCACCGTGCGATGGGTGCACCATCTGTCGGGACTGGGCTGGATACCGTGCTGGTAACCCACATTCTCCTGGGAGGGGGCTTCCGTATGCGCCTACATACACCAGTTATGTGCCAGACGGGCTCCACGTGTACCATCGGTCCCGATACTGGCTACATCTACATCCCCTGGCTGGGCGACACACTGATTGTTCGCTTTCCCGCTATCACGATTACGGTGCCAGCCACTGGGTTCGCACTACCTCAACTGGTCAGTGGAACCATCACTGCCTCTATCTTGAAGGAACGCCTGCTACGCACCGGAGCAGCTCTGGTCAATCACACGCTGCGTCTGCTGGAATGGGAGTTTTCTGCGCTCACCGCCCGCGTCCGCAGCCGTCTCGTGGTAGACTGGAGCAGCATGAACTTCTCCTGCCGGACCCAAGACTCTATTGAGCTGGGATGGCAACCTTTGGGGCTTACTGGCCTACCACCGCTACGGCTCAAGCTCCCAACGGCGTGGAACTGCACCGGTGTGCTGGATGGTCCGTGCTTTTCTCTGCAGGTTGACTCCCTCATCGTCCATGCCCGCTTTGACACCACTTCGTACGCCTTCTCTGGGGAGCTCACGCTGGGAGGACGGTTGAACATCACGTGCCTGGACCCAGCCATCAATGCTCCTTTCTACCTGCGCATAGACCGGGGTGGCACGGATTTCCTCCTCACCGTTATCTCTTCGCTCAACGCCCGCGTCGTTGGCACGCCACTCCGCATCCGGTTGGACACCTTGGTGCTGGATTTGGCTCAAGACCTCAATCCCACAGGGTTTCCACCCTCGGGACCGTGCAGCTTTCCGGACTGGGGTTCGCCGGCGTGGCGAGGAGCGTGGTTACCCAGCGTCCGGCTCTCCCTTCCCATTGGTGACAACGATACCCTGGACTTCATTGCCCAAAATGTCGTTGTCGAAGACGTCGGCGGACAACTCAAGTTCAGCCTCAGCCTCGCTGCGCATTTCACCGACACGGTTCGCTTTGCCGGTTTCCGGATTCGGTTAGATACCGTGCGCGCCCGCTGGTGCCGAGGCGCCTTCAATGAGTTTGCTCTCCGGGGTCTTGTACTCCTGCCACAGGGGCTCTCCAAACCCGCCAATTGGGCACAGCTGGATAGTCTCTACATCCGCTTCACCTGCGATGCCTCCTGGAACTGGACGGGGTCGCTGGATATCTACGGGCAGATTCAGCTCACCTTCGGTTCGTACGCCAAGCTGGTGCTGCAGAATGGGCGTATCGTCAAGGTAGCTCCAGGGTCCGGTTACGTGGAATTTGTCAACCTGCGGCTCTATGCACCGGTGAACGGTTCTAACTCCGTTGCCTTCAACGGGCTGCGTATCTGGAACGATGGACGGGTCGAGCTGGAAGGTGCCGAGGGCTGGATCAACGTGAGCTCGTGGGCGAACTTGAGTGTTGCCGGTATTACCATCCAGGTGCAGGAAGTAGGGCTGGGCTACCACCAGCCTACGGGTGCTTGCAGCAGCTCGCAGAAGCGCTGGTGGATCGGGCTCAGCGGTGGTATCAGCATTGATGCCAGCTCTGGGCTTCCCGGCGGTGGGAACGGGGCTCGCGTCCGTCGCCTGCGCATCTACGACAACCTCTGCATGACCAGCGAGGGCGCAGGCATTGATGTGAGCATCTCTGGGACCTTCTCCATTCGGGGCGACCTTCAGTGGGGCGATATCACATACGGCTCCGGCTCTGGTGCGGTCACAGCGAAAGGACTCCGTGGAAGTCTCAGTGGCAGCTTCACGTGCCTGGGCGGTGTGGAGGCACAGATAGACTTCGCACTCGGCTCGACCGGCTCACCAGCATACAACTTCTGGTTTGTGCAAGGCGCTGTTGTTGTGCCTGGTGGGGTTCCCATTGTTCCCGGCGCTTTCCATCTGGTTGGTGGCATCCTCGGCGCCGGCTGGCATGTGAGACTGGATAACGTCAACAAGGACCTCATTAGCGAAACCAGCGGCATCGTACCACCCCCACCCATTGTGCCTGATCCCAACACGTCTTTGCTCCTCCGCGGTGGGCTCATCTTCGCCGATGCCTCGGTGCAGTTCTACCGGCTTACCGTCACAGGCACCGTTGTCATCGGCTCCTCAATGCAGCTTGGAATTGACGGTGGCATCACCGTCTTGCCCGCAATCCGCCTGGTCGAGGGTGGCGTATCCGCATCCGTCAGCATCAGCAATGGACGTCTCCAGCCGCCAATCTCGCTGAGCGGGAGCGTTGCCGTTCGCCTTGGGAATATCCCCGTGTTTTCCACCGGCTTTCACTCAACCATCCAGCCTGGCGCCCCCTGCTTCACGGTTGGGACACTCAACCGCAACTGGATACTGGTAGACCTGGACGCCAACGTCGGCAACGACATCCTCGGTGCAGAGGTGGTTGCAAAGGCATATGCGAGTCTCTGGGGCTTTTACCTGAGGCTATGCCCTGATCAGGGTCAATTCCAGGGCACCTTCTCGGGCGCTGGTGTGGTGGGGGTCAAGCTCAACGTAGCCGGAGTAGGGAGCGTTCCGTTCCACTTCGGGCTGGGCTTCAGTTCTGGTTTCTGCGGCTACTACTACTTCCGCTTCTCGCGCAGTGGGAATTCCTACGTTGGACAGGCAAAGCTGGGAGGCGGCTTGGACCTCTCCCTCACGTTCGATCAGTCTGGCTGGTGGTCTTGGGGATGGAAGGGGACCCAGGCTGCAGACCACCTCCAGGGTTACTACTGCGGCAGTGGGAACTGGGTAGATCTGAGCCAGCACTGGCGACATTGCCGCAAGCAAGACCGGTGTGATAAGCCAGTACAGGATTGCCGGTGGGTATCCATCACTTTACGAGCGCGCGGGCTTCTGGATGGCACGCTGACCATTCCCCGAACGTGCTTTACCGTGGCCGGACGCCAGATTTGCCTCCCCAAGCTGCACCAGATGTCGCTCAATATCCAGTACGGTTACTACGGCTACGGGAAGTGGAATAACCGGGAGGGCGCTAAGAAGGGAGGACCATTAGCCAATGCAGCAGAGGCGTTGACGTGTGCAAGCCTTTCGAACGAAGCGGCTACTTGGGCGAATGCAAACGTTGCAGAGCAGCAACCGCCGGCACTTGTGGTCACCTCCTCGCCAGGGCGCGGGCAAAGCGGGTTCAACATCGCTCAGCCTCTTCGGGTTGAGCTGGGAGCACCTGCTGACGGGAACTGGAGTAGCGGTGGCAGCGGACTCCGACAGTGGCAAATCCGGAACCTCACCCTCTCCCTCTGGGACCTGGGGACAGGAACTCCCCGGCAAGTTGCCATTGACTGGACTGTAAACGGCTCTACTGTGAGCATCACGCCTATGCGGCAGGTCGGGAGCATCCGGCATCGCAGCGTGTTGTTCCCCAATACACAGTACCGCCTCGTCCTTGCTGGGGACTTCTGGGCAAAGGATCCCAATGGTGCGCAAACCTCCGTTTCCGTCAGCAGCGACACCATTCTCTTCACGACAGGCACTCCCGAAGGCTGGCGCTTCTTTACCAGAGCAGCGTTTCCTGTGACTCGCCTCCGCGATACCGTCACCCGCTTTACCCCGCAGCTCTTCCAGCTCTACACCACGTCCGAGCCATGGGCTTCCTCTGTTCCCGCTCTGCCTCTGGAGTTTGGGCGAGACCTCTGGCTACGTATCCGTGATGCAGCCGGACGCACGTACGAGTGGCGCGGACCAACCACAGTGCTGATACGCAGCGTTGCTCCTATCCTCTATCAGTCAGTCCTGCCGGTCGGTGTGCAGATGGTGTGGGATACCCTCTTGCTTCAACCCATCGTGGGCATGACCGGCCTCATGGGTACAAGCAACTACGCCATCATGCCGAACACGTTCTCCTTCACTGTGCTCAACGCCAAGAAGGCAGGTTCTACCGCTGCTCGACCGGACACAGCAAACCGACTGCTGGATGGGCTACCGTTAGAGATTGACTACTGGAGATGGATCCGGTGGCCGGCAGCAGGGGAAGCGCAGCTTCAGCTCTCCACGCAGGTAAGCTGGACTTCTGGCTCCGGCGGGGATGCCTTGCCTCCACCAGCGGCAGCTGTTGGAGAGGGCAGCATCAGCTACACAGTCTACCTGAGCAACACGGGCTCCCAGCGTATCTTCGCTGGCACACCGTTTGTCATCATCGTGCGCAAGAATGTTGCTGGGACAGTGATGCAGTCCCAGTGGGTATGGCACTTGCCACAGGTGCTGCCGCCTGGTAGTGCTCTGCCTGTATCAGTCACTGTACCAACAGAGCCAGGCTATCAAGGGGCTTCCATCCGGATTCTCCCGCGGGCTCCCTTCTCTGAAAGCAACAGAGCCGATAACTGCGTTGATACAGGCTCGGCTGCTGGCTGCGCGCAGTGCCAGCCTCCATTGCAAGATTGCTCTGCCATACCGGTCCCAAGTGCGGAAGAATGACCGAGAAGCCGGGGACAGGGATACTGCAAGGGAAAGGGCACCTCATAGCAGCGCTGTTCATCGCTGCAGGGGTAGCATGGACGCAGACACCGCCAACGGTGCTCTTCTGGGCGAAGGGGGATAGCGTCGGTGTCCGCCTCGCATGGACGCTGCCCGTCACGCGCGGGCTGCTGCCTCCAGAGTACCGGATTCTCCGCCGAGAAAGCCGAAAGAATGTCTACGAACCCCTGTCCACTGTACGGCGGCTGCCACGAGCAGCGTGGGCACCGCACATGCCAGCAGATGCTTCCCCAGGTGCCGCCGACACGGTGGAAATGCTGCTGCATGCTGCAGCTGACCCGCGGGAGCCTGACTCCACACGCCGGGAGATCCTGCAGCTACTCCAAGAAATGCTCGTGGACGATTTCCCGCGAGTTGCCCTAATCTTCGGCACTGTATACCACGACACGACCGCACGCAGCGGACGCCGCTACGACTACGCCCTCGCCATCGGCGACTCCGTCGTCGCTGAAGTGCTGGACGTCTTGGCAGGAATCCCGGAGCTACCCGAAGCACCTCAGGCTCTCCGCGGGAAGGCAGCCGATAGCCTTCGTATCCAGCTCCTCTGGGACTTCAAAGGTGGAACAGCCCGTGGTATTTGGGGCTACCACGTCTGGCGCCAAGCTCCGGACGATACCGGATTCGTGCGTATGACCAGCCGCCCCATTATCACACTCTGGCTCGACGAAAATGTGCCGGCAGAGTACCTCTACGCCGACGCCGAAGGACTGGAAAAAGGCAAACTTTACCGCTACCGAGTCAGTGCTGTGGACATCTTCGGGCGGGAAGGCCCGTGGAGTGAACCCGTTGCCGTCATTGCTCGGGATGCCCGGCCGATTCTCCCACCCTACGCCGTCGTTGCCCGCCCAGAAGCAGACAGCGTGCTCATCACATGGGAACCCTCGCCAGACTACCGCACCGCAGGATACCACGTATACCGCTGGCCCTTCGGAATGGACACAGCTCGCGTGCGACTGACCCGCGAGCCTCTGCCGGCAACGCTACGCACGTTCGTCGACCGTCCGGGTGAGCTCCCAACCGAATACGTCGCCTACGCTATCACAACCGTCGCTGAGGACGGCGAGGAGAGCGAACTCTCGCCCCCGCATGTCGTCCCTGTACCCGACATTATCCCGCCCCCGCCCCCGCGCTACCTGATGGGATACGCCGAAGTCGGGGTCGCCCATCTGCTCTGGACCCGGAGCGCAGCCTCTGACGTCTGGGGTTATGAGGTCGCCCGTGCCCTCTCACCGACGGATGTCTTCACACTGGTTAGCCCGCGCATTGTTGAGGATACCACCTTCACAGACGTGCTCACTCCCGAAGCGGGGCGAACCACGTTCTGGTACAAAGTCCGCGCAGTGGACCGACGCGGGAACCGCAGCGAGTGGACGCCAGCGGTACTGGTCTTGCTGCCAGATATTGTTCCGCCACCCAGCCCCTACTTCACTGAAGCCGCTGCTGAAGATGGCGCTATCCGGCTCCGATGGGATATCGGTGCTGCCTCTGACCTATTGGGCTTCTGGCTCAACCGCTACGAGGACACCTTACAGCCTCCTGTAACGCTCAACGGCGGGGAACCTATCCCGGCAGAATTTCGCCAGTTCCGAGATTCCCTCATTGAGCCAGGGCGGACGTACTGGTACGAAATCGTCGCCATTGATAGCGCATTCAACCTCTCGCTACCGTCTGCACGCATTGCTGGGCAAGCCTACAGCACACAACCTCCCGCAACACCGACACTTGACTCTGCCTACGCAACACCGGACGGGATCGTGATTGCCTGGAGTTCTGCAAGCTCCCAGGAGGCTGCTCTCGTCGTGGAGCGCAGCATCGACGGGCGGTTCTTCTTCCCTATCTCGCCATTGCTCCCTGCGGAACAACGCCGGTTTGTCGACACCGCCGTACGTCCCGGGCAGACGTACTACTACCGCCTCCGTCTGCGGAGCCTCAGAACAGGGAACTGGAGCGCCCCTTCTGCCGTTGCGGCTGTTACCCCGTGAATCTGTGTTCCCCGGCAAGGAACAACTTTTTCAGAATTTTGCTCTTCCCCGCAGGTTCCACAAGCGGCGTTTGAGGGACATGAACGTATCACGGCACGGTGCCCTCGCTATCCTCGTTGTCAGTTGCATCTCCACAGCTCTTGCCATTCAACAACGGAGTACGAAGCGCTCCCCTGCACGCACCATCCACATCTCCCGCATTGAGCAGCAGGTGTTGGCAACGGTCGGTCCTGAGAAGATTACCTATGGGGAGCTGGAGCAAGCATATCGCCGGAACATGAACCGGCAGAACGTGCGCCTCTACGAAGTTCCCCGCGATAGCGTGGAGGCGTTTCTGCAGCTGTACATCAACTATCGGCTCAAGGTCTTGGATGCTCTCTCCCGCGGCTTGGACCGTGATTCAGCACTGCAAGCAGAGCTGCAGCAGAACCGTCGGGTGCTGGCAGAGGCATACTTCTTTGACAAGAAGCTCACCGAACCCGCCGTTGCTGAGCTCTTGCGCCGTCGCCAGTGGGAGCTCCGGCTGGCTATTATGTTGTTTTCCCGTGGCTTTGACCAAGACACACTTCCGGCATACGAACGCGCCCGGCGTGCCATTGCGCTCCTCCAGCAAGGGGTGCCTTTTGAGCAGCTTGCCCGCGATTCTTCCGACGATCCTGAAACCGCCCGCCAAGGCGGGGTCCTACCGTTCATCACCGGCGGCATGGTGCTGCGTCCGATTGAAGACGTTGCCTACCGGCTCAAGCCCGGCGAGCTCTATCCACACCCTATTCGGACACGGCACGGCTACTTTGTCGTCAAGCTTCTGGAACGTGAGCCACGGGTTGCCGTCTGGGCACGCCACATCTTGCTCCCGATTGTCAACGGAGACACAGCAGCAGCACTGGCAAAAGCGGATTCCCTGATAGGCTTGCTCCGAGCCGGGGCAGACTTTGCAGAGTTGGCGCGCCAGCATTCCATTGACAACATCACCGCTGAACGGGGAGGCGCCTTTGGGAGTTGGTACACTCGCTCGCTGGGCTTTGAAACAATTCAGAGCCGCCTTGTGCCTGAATTCGAGCAAGCCCTCTTCCGTATCCGCGATGGCGAGCTAACAACGGCTATCACCTCCTTCGGTGTCCACATTATCCGGCGCGACTCCACAAAGCGCTACAGCCCCGAGGAGGAACGCGAGACACTCCGGCAACTATACCGCCGCCTCTACTACGAGGAAGACCGCCGTCACTTCTTGGATTCCGTCCGCAGCGTGCTGGAATGCCGCTGGAACACGCCAGTCTACACGGCTCTGCTCGCCGCACTAGATACATCGAAGACGACCTCGGATTCTGCCTGGGCAGCTCGCATCCCAGAAGCTCTCTGGCCGCAGCCGCTCTACATCTGCCGCGAGCTCCCGCCGCTAACGGTCCGCCAGCTCGTGGACACCCTCTCCAAGCCCACGTATCGGGCATACCCATTACGCCCAGCCAGCCTCCTACAGGCTGCCGAACGCGCTATGACCCCAGCCTTGGTGGAGTACCTGACCCGAGACCTGGAGCAGCAATACCCAGACTTTGCCCGCCTCATGCGGGAGTTTCGCGATGGGCTCCTGCTCTTCCGCGTTGAGCAAGAAGAGGTCTGGAACAAGCTCAACCGCTTTGATACCGCTGCCGCCCGAGCGTACTACGATACAACCAAGCACCGCTACTACACCGAGCCCGTCTATGACCTCAGCGAAATCTTTGTCATGTCTGACTCGCTGGCACGAGCCCTCCGCGCTCAACTGGACAACGGCGCAGACTTTGCGACGCTGGCAGCGCAGTACACTCAGCGCCCCGGCTACCGGGAGAAGAAGGGACATTGGGGCAAGCTGACCCCGAAACAGAACAAACTGGCAGCTCTTGCCGAGCAGCAGCAAGCAAAGAAAGGCGATATCCTCGGCCCGCTGCCGTACGAAAACGGCTTCGTCTTGCTCCGTGTCAACGACTACGAGCCGCCCCGGCAGAAGAGCTTCGAGGAAGCCCTCCCCGACTTTGCCCCAGCGCTCCAGGACCAACAGCAGAAGCGCCTCACAGAAGCATGGCTGGAACGGGTGCGACAGCGCTTCCCCGTGGTGATCAACACGCAAGCCCTCTCGCAGATCTTCCGCAACCAGCGGCGCTAATTGCTCCGCGCTTGAATCCGACGGAGCACGTCGGTGAAATCTTCCTCCTCGAGCCGATAGCGCTCGCCGCAGAACTGGCAGACCAGCTCGTTCTGCCCTAAACGCCGCATTTCCTCTACTTCCTCGTAGGTCAGCGTCGCCAGCAGCTCCTTGAAGCGCTCACGCGAACAGCGGCAGAAGAAGTCTATCGGCGTATTGTTCAGCACCGTGAACGGTCCCGGCAGGACGCGCCGCAAGAGCTCCTCCGGCATCACCCCCGCTGCCAACAGCTCCGTCAGCGGTGGGAGCTCCTCCAGGCGCTCCTCTACCACACGAATATCGCGCGGCGTTGCTCCCGGCATCGTCTGCACGAAGAGACCCACTGATGCCGTGACGGTCCCGTCCGGTCCGAAAGCTACGTCATAGCGGACCGCCGTCGGGATTTGCTCCGACTGCTCAAAGTAGTACTCCAGGTTCGTCACGATATCGCCGGGTTGAAGCTCCACAACACTCACCACTGGTTCCACGTGGTTGTAGAGAATGCGGAGAACACGGAAGAGCCCCTGCGTCCCCATTGGATACGGATGTGCTGCCAGGGGAAGACCATCGGTCCGCTCCTCGGCATACTGGACGTATCCCCGCACTTCTCCGACCTGTATGGCTTCTGCTGTAACAGCAGCGATGGGACCGTCCCCACCAGCCTCCAGAATGATGCGCTCCTCGCCTTTGAGGAAGGACGCCAGAAGGGATGCAGCGCCCAGCGCTTGCGCCAAGAGCCGAGCACCAACGGGTTCCAGCCGATGCCGTTGCTGCGCCGTCTGCGCCACTACCGTGTTGTTGATAGCAACTCCCCGGAAAGCACCATCAAGGGTCAGCGCACGAATGACACGGTCTCGCTGCCGAAATCGCTGCTTGAGCTCTGCCAAGGTTGCCATAGGAACTGCGTCCGTCGAATGTCCAACACACCGGATAAGACGGCTGCTTCTGCCTTCCCGTGTCCTCCACCCGCTCCCTCCGCAGCTGATGGCAGGGAGCTGTCACACATGTACCATCTTGGCAACACTTTCACTCGTGTTCCCACGCGCGGCAATACCATAGCTCATAGCTAAATTGGTGTTGTGCGTGGTGAGCATAATGTCCGCTACCTACTCAAGAAGCTCTGCGATGACGGTGTTGCTCAAAGTTCCTGGACACGATGACTACCGAAAGCAGCGCAGAGAGGCGCTTCCACAGAACCACAGAAAGCTACACAGGACCTGTCACATGCGGTAGTTCCACACACCCGAGAGCGCTCCTATGAGGTGGTGGCATCTTACTGGAATTGTCGTGCTGTGGTGGAGCCCTATTGCCACAGCGCAGCTCCAATTCGGCGGGCTCGGCCCAACGGTCTGGCTGCCTACTGCCGAAATCGCAACTGGTGTTCGCATTGGCTACGGAGGGAGCATCGTACTGGGCTCACGGCAGTACTGCCAGCTCTGGGGACTTGCCGGGCTTCACTACTACCGACTCCAAAACCGGGATACAGCCGAGATTCCCCAGCGCCCGCTTCCCCCGCAGTACCGTGACATCACTGCCCTGGAGATAGCAGCGCGTGTGTTCCCATGGCATCCAACACGGGTACCCGTGTACGCACAGCTTGGACTGATAGCCAGCGCCATCAACGCCCAAGACGCTGCTTTCCCAGGAGGACTGGGCACGGGCATTGGTTTGGGCCTGCTCTTTCCGTTCTCTGACCCCTGCTGCTCGTGGTTTCTGGAAGCTGCAGGGCATTACGTGCTGTGGAACGTGCTCTTGCGCTCTGATATCCGTCCGATTGTGCGGAGCTGGCTTGTTGGACTCCATGTACGGGTTGGGCTATGAAGCGCTGCTACTGTGCCATTACCGTGTTGCCTGTGCTGCTGTTTGGGTGTGCTCGCCCGCCGCAGCACGACGATATTCTGCGCATCCGCCCCGAAGTGGCGTCGCAGTGGCGTTCGACTCTCCGGGACACGCTCTACGGAGGCTACTTTGTCCGAGGCACAGCGCTGGAATTGTGGATTCGCCCGAATGAACGTGGGGGACACGATACTATCGTGCTCTTCCGCCCTGCAACAGCAGGAGCTGAGCAGGAGATATGGCATATCCCGGTCTCCCAGCTTCTCAACGTTGCCCGCCGATTTGGCTTGGACACGGGGCAGTACGGTGGGTGGAATGTTGTGGAAACCTACGCCGTGACGGAACGGATTCCCACTGTGCGGAGCATTCCGGTTCGGGCGCGAGACTGCGATTGCCTGCCGTTGGGCTTCGCACTGCCAGGCCTTGGACTACAATGCCCCGAACGGGAGCTTCCGTGGTACTTTGCTGAGCTCCGTGGCGCTGCTGTTGCATACACTGACGCTCCTACCCCCAACGACCGCCAAGGGCAGCTTCGCTATGCCGGTGAAGCTGCTGCTGGTATCCGCCTTGGACCCCACCGTGAGTGGGGAATCGGGCTCGCCTATAGCTCCGGCATACCGGTCTACAATTCGTTTCGGAGTGAGCAATTCTGGCGTCCGGTAACGCTCCTCCACGTGCGGTACCAGTTCGGCACCGAGCGGCTCCAGCGCCCGCGCCCACAGCTCATCGTTGACCCAAGCTGCGGACCGCTGATTCTCACTCAGGAAAACAAGACTGCCTCGCTGGGCACGTTTTTCGGAAGCTGCTTCCGCCCGTATGTCTTCGGCCAGCTTGGAATCGGGGTAGACCGCTTGACGCTCCGGATGGCGCGCTTTTGGCTCTCAGCAAAGCAGGACTGCAGCGAATGTGTTCGCTTCCTGCGGGATTTAGAGGCATCAGGACGCCTCCCCGAGGTAGACTTCAGCCTGCCTGTGAGTTGGGGAATTGGGGCAGGCATTGAGTATGCCGTCACACCGTGGATGGATGTTGCCATCGATCTCTGCTGGCGCTCGCTTGCTGTTGGTGAGGAGCGAGCACTGCTGGGCTTCCAGAATGTGCCATCCAATCGGCGAGTGAATCTCTTCCTGCTGCGCGCAGGGGTAACGTTCTGAGTACGTCCAACAATCCCAGGACAGCCATGCGCTATCTTCTCCCCACACTGTGCCTTGTACTGGGGCTGAGCTGTACATGCCCTGAGCTCCAACCCGACCCATTCGCCGACATCCGTGTACGCGAGGCAACCATCACGCAATTCGACCCCCGATGGGACCAACAGCAGAATACGCCGGTGCCGACCTACTCTATCCACACCTTCCTGTTCCCCTCAACACCGAACAGCTCCGGCTCGCTGCCCAACGATGACCGGATTGCCTTCGGGCGCCTCCTAGTGCTTGCACAGCAAAGCTTCACCGCAAATGGGCAAACCTACACCGCGCAGGCAACCACAGTCCGCCCGCCGAACTGGGCAATGGAAGGAGACTGGATGGTGGTGGAAGTGGACCCCACAAGCAATCCGCCAGAGGCGTGGATTCGGGTTGCTGGTTGGCTGGCACCGCTCCCCGACCCACTCCTTTCCGCCAGTGCCGAGGATTTTGTCAACTACCTCCGTGCCCGACTTGCCCAGCTCAATGCAGCAGCGCAGGCTGCATCCCGCTTTGGCGCTGCCCTACCCAACAGCCGGACGCTCGCAGATGTCCTGCTCCGCGTAGTTGACGCTCAGGGCAACGACGTCACCGGCACCGTTGCTGTCCCACCAGAGGTGCAGCAACTGCTCAGCTCCGCCCTCCAACCTGCTGTGGATATCCGCGTGCGCATCGGCGATGTTTACTACTACCGGGCGAAAAATGGCTCAGAGTTCGCCGTGCTTATTGAAGACATCCGCCCTGGAACGCTTGCACCAAACCTCAACCGTGTCACTATCAAGTTCGCGCAAGTCCTCACAGCTAAAGGGTGTCAGACGCCATGATGCGGACCACTTACGTTGTCATTGCTGGTTCCCTGGTGCTTTCCTGGGGCTGTCGTTCACCGTCAATGCTGGAACGCCCTCGTGGAAATCTGGAGCCTGCGAATTCAACAGCGCGAGACTTTGCCCCCAGCTTTCGCCCATCCGCTCCCGGGGAGCTCTTTTTCACTTCGGACCGTCGCGGCTCGGAGGACCTCTGGTCCGCTGCCCTCACAATTCAGGGGTATCAACTCTCCTTGCGCCCTCCGCTGCTGGATAGCTCCGGCTTCGGACGCTGGCTGAGCAGCCTCCCCGCTAACGAGGGGACGGCTGCCTTCATTTCACCAACTGAGGGAATCGCTGCTGCGCACCGCGCTGTTACTCCCGACGCACCGATCAGCGGAGGCATGGACTTGCTGGGCTTCGTGTTCAAAGACGGGCAATGGCAGGCGTTCCCTCTGGGAGATAGCATTAACTCCCCAGCATGGGATGCTCAGCCAACGGTTGGTGTCCGAGGCGATACGGTGCTGCTCATCTTTGCCTCTGACCGCCCAGTGCCTCGTCCTTCCCCTGAGCACGGTTGGAGCCGGCCGTTCGCTAATGCCTTCACACTGTTGCCGAACGGTGATACCCTCTGGGGTAATGCAGACCTGTACTACGCCTTCCGTATCGGTGGGCGCTGGACGGCTGCCCGCAATCTTGCTGAAGTGCCGGGTGGAAGCCTCCTCAACACCCCGGCGCAGGAGTACTTCCCCTTCCTCTTCTGCCCAGAGTATCGCCCGCGGCTGTTCTTTGTCAGCAACCGCTCGGGCGACTTTGATATCTACGCCGCCGAACTCGCTATTGATTGGTCCCGCCAGCGGCTCGCTGTGCGCTCGGTAGCTCCGCTGCCGAAGGGGCAGGACACCATCAACTCAAGCTTTGCAGAGCTCTCCCCAGCAATCCCTTACCCGCACGTGAGCTCAGACTCGCTCCGATGGCTCTTCTTCGCTTCCGACCGCGATACGGCACCTCGCCCTGGGAGCACAGCAGGGCGCATCCTCCGAAACGTTGGCAGCATAGACCTCTACGCCTTCCCGATGGCGTTAGAATGCCGCCCACCGCGGATTACCTACCGGGTCGTCGTGCTGGACCAAGAACAGCCCAGCCGTCCCGTACTACAACCGGTTATTGAGCTCCGCGACGTCTCCGGGACAGTGCGGCAGCGGCAGTTCGCGCAGCAGACCGCATTTGAACTCCAACCAGGAGTCCCATACACCGTCGCCGGCGGCTCGCTGCACGATTCGTTGCCGTGCGAGCAGCCAGGGCCAGCATTGCTCTTCTACACAACTCCTGAAGGAATCCCGACGCGGCAGCAACTGAGCCTCTCCCAGCGCAGTCGCAATGGCGCTGTGCTCCTAACGGGTATCACTGCCGATACGACTGTGGAGGACACCATCTGGATTCGCCCCGTCTGGTACGAACCGCCGCGCTGCCAATGGATTTTCTCCGAAATGCTCAAAGACCCTCTACGGCGCAGCGTGCCATACTACCAGACGGCATTTTGGGAAGTCAACACGACGGCAAATCTGCGGCGCCATCTGTGGCTCTTTCGGACGCCAGCATACCGAGATGCCGGCTTCATTGAGCTGCACCCTGACAACCAGTATTTCGGCTACCGGTTCGTCCAACCAGCCACACTGCGTGAAAAGCGGGAACGGCGGTACCAACGCCGCGTTGCCGAATACGCTGCATTTGCCCGCATCGTTGACCAGAACCTCCAACTGCTCGCCGATAGCATCACCCACCGTATTCTCCCGAAGTTTCTGGACTACGCAGCCCGCCGCAATGGGCGTGCTAAGCTCATTATCGCCACGGCCGCTTACAGCGACATCCGCCCCATCATCCGGGGCGATTACCGCGGGAGCGTGCCAATACGCTACGTTGCTGGCTCCTATGACAGCACCCGTGGGCAGTTGCATGTCTACACTGTTGAAATTCTCCCCCGGGCACGCTTAGTCGGACAGGATAACGACACGCTCTCCAAACTGCGAGCTTACTTCGGCTTCCAGGAGCTCCTGAACCGTCTCCTGCAGGATAGCCTCTTTGCTGCCCTCCGGCGCCAAGGCGCCGTTCTGCTACCGACAGATGTTGCCTCTGCAGAAGAGTTCCTGCAACGCGCCCGCCACGCTACCATTATCATGCTCACCGAGGGACGCCAGTACGACCCCACAGTCGTCCCCCGAAAAGCGGGCTACATTGACCGAGTGGACGACTACTACGAGCTGGATATCGTCCGCCGCTTGGATGTCTTCGTGGATGTTGTGGAAGAGCACGGTCCACTCCTTCGGAAGCCACCGTGCTGTACTCCGTAGGCTGCACTTCAGCGCAGGAGCAGCACCCACGCAGAGCGCCAGAGCAAGCCCTGGCGGAGCACGATGCCGTATGCTCCAGCGGCTAACTGGTGGCAGGGGAGGGAGAACGCAACCGTTCGTCCACGAAGCGGCACACCTCCGCTGCGCCAGTACATGACTACAGAGCCATTCGTGGAGACAACCCGCAGCTCTGCCTCCTCATCAGAGCCGAACGCAAGGTACACGGTTGGACACTCCCCTTGCTCAACCCACAGGGTTGTGGCAGCCCCTACCTCTAAGCGGCGTCCTCCTGCCAGGCAGGCGCTGTCTACCTGAAGTATGCCCGAACGCAGCGTGAGCTCGAGCGGCACAGCGCTGACCACGCTATCGGCGCCCAGCTCCAGCGGGGTCTGCAGCCGAGGATGCCACAGAGCTTCCCCACTGACACGAGCAAGGACACCCGATGGTGGAATCCCTGCAGGAAACTCGCTCTCAATGAGCAGCTCCCCGGGCTGTAGGTGCCACCACCGGAGTGCCGAGCCGCCTTCTACAGCCTGCACAGCGTACAAGCGCCAGTCATAGCGCAAGCGTAAGCGCACGAAGCGGAGCGCTGTATCAGCCCCAGTTCCTTCAGAAACGGCTGTCACAGGCACTTCCACGTGCTGTCCCGGTGCTACCCGGAGAAATGCAGGAACTGCTATCTGCAGGCGAGCAGAGCGCTGTACCTGGGGCACAGCTTCTCCGGCTAAGACCAGTATGGACGCCGTATCGCATGGATACTCCCAGCGCACCCGTAACCACAGGGTATCCCGGCGCGGAGCTTGGGTAGGCATGTAGAGGAGCCCGTACGTGCGCTCGTCGCCTGCCGCCAGCGTATCGGGAAGCCGCGGTGGTACCTCAAAAGCAAACGGCGGTAAAACACCCTCAAGAGCGCTGAGTACGACCGGAAAAGCGTTGGGATTCCGGATGCGGAGTGTGCGCCGCGCCTGCCCTCCAACGAAAACCTGCCCGAAATCAGCAGCGTCTGCCTCCACCACGTACTCCGTTGCCCGTGCTACGCCCCGCAACTCCAACTGCTGAACAACGATGCACGTATCTGCCCGCAAGCGGTATTCCACCTGTGCCCAATAGCTGCCCGGTTGCGGCGGATGGAAACGGAGGTACACTCTCTGCCCATCCTGCAGACGCTCCCCAACAGCCCAGCCTACGGAGAAAGCCACCGTATCCCCACGGAGCACAGTCTCCACAAGCTGGACATCGGAAGCATTGGTGTGGAAGTCTATCGCCCGCTCCGCTGTGTCCGGTCGACCACACCACACGACATTCCCAAAATCCGCCACGCTCCCAGCGAGCCCTGCTGTTACCCCCTCTACCATGACCTGAACGGGCACGCGCAGCGTGTCAGCGCACGGTTCCACGAGGAAGCCTACGTCAGCAGCGAAAAGTCCCTGTGCAGAAGGCAGTACTTGCACCCGCACCGAACGGCTTTCGGAAGGCTGGAGCTGAAACGGCGTGCCCGTGATTTGTATCCCAGGTACGGGAAGTGCCGCCACCTGCGCTGGGACAATGCCCACATTCGTAAGGACCAGGCTGGTTTCCGCCACTGCTTGGCATCCGCGCAGCGGAGGGAAATCTACCCGCACCAGCGACAGCCGCACCTGTGGCAGCACAGCCGCTGCCGTGAGCTCTGCCCGTACGGTGTCCGTACAGGCACCAGCCCGCACAGCCACAGCGAGCTCCTGCTGATAGACCCCCAGCTGCGGCACATACCGAAGCTGGATTGCCACACTATCGTTCGGGGCAACATTCACAGGAGCTCTCGGCGCCACCAGTTCAAATGGTGGTGCAACGGGAAATGGCTCTACGCTGAGAGGCGAACTGCTCTGGTTGTACAGCCATACAAGGGTATCCCGCGACCGAGCTTGGCAGAGCGGCTCCGTCCCGAACGCAATGTCCGCAACAGCAAGGCTGGCAACACCTGTCTGCTTGACACCCCGAACTGGCAACTCAACCGTAACCGAGCAGGGCTGCACAGGGAACCGCACTGCTCCCCCATACACCCCACTCCGAGGCGGTGCAAAGCGCAAGCGGAGGGTCAGCGACTGTCCAACGGATAGCTCTACTGGGAAGCTCTGCCCGATAACGGCAAAACCTGCCGGCAGCGTAGGACGGAACAGCAAGAGCGCTGTATTCCCAGCGTTGCGGAGCTGTATAGTCTGCTCCCGGGCACTCTCACAGGCAGCCAAGGTTCCGAAATCCACCTCCGCAGGGTTCGCTTTCAGCGTGACAGCGCGAAGCGCCAACTCCACAACGGGCGACGTTGCCCAGCAGCCGAACTCGCTCCACCCCACAACCCAATACCGTCCCGGCTGTGTGGCGCGGAGAACTGCCCCAGAATCCAGCTCCACCCCTTCCCGATACCACCGATAGCGCCACGCACCCGTTGCGCGCAGCACTACCGTATCACCTGGACACAACAGGGTATCGCCCTCCACCACAACCCACACGCGCGGCAACGGATGCACACGTACCTCTACCGCAGCCGATGTAGCAGTGCATCCCAGAGGGGTCTGAACTTGAACAGCATACCGACCACTTGTCCGCGCAACGAACCGCGGCGCCGTTGCGCCGACAAGGGGCATGCCATTGAGCAGCCACTGGTAGCGGTACGCTACTGTATCGGGATTGTCCACCCACAGCAGAACACTATCGCCTTCGCAGATCTCCAGGGCAGATGCTCGCACCTGAGGTGCTGCCGGCATGGGCTTTTCCAGAATCGCCTCAGCGTAGGCATCTTCGTTGTAGGAGCGTCCTCGCGCCAACGTAGCACCTGGAGCATTCCCCAAGCGGTCGTCGGTCCGATAGCGGAATGCGTAGACTCGGTACACCAAACGGGCGCCGCAAGGGAATTGCAGCGTATCCCGCGCCTGGCGTACGGTTCCTACAGTCTGCGCAACGACGAGCCCATTCCCAATGCGCTCGCCAACCGCATATGTGCGCCCATCCTCTGGGATGCTCTGTTGTCCAACGGTATCTCGCACGACGATGTAGCCCTGGAGGCTATCCTCGGGGACAGGGTCGTCAGCAGCCGACCACTCCAACTGCGTTCCTGTTGGAGTCAGAACGGCACGCAGCAGAGGGGCATTCCAACGCGGCTGCCGCAAGCGGCGCCAGAGCAACTGATTGCGGTCGCGGTACTGCGGGCTCTGGTTGGGCAGCCCTTTGGTCACGTCTTCTGCGAGCGCTACGGCAGAGTCCGTCCCAGCACCTGCAGCATACGCTGCCAGGGAAAGCCCCGGAACGACCCGTACACTGCCCGGATTCGGGCACGCACCGTTGTAATGCACCTTCGGTGGCGGGAGTGAATCAAAGTACGGTCCCGGCACATCTCGGTGTCCGAGGGCGTGCACGTGGCGTCCCTGCGGGTCCAGAAGCTGCAGGATATCCCCCTGCAGTGCAACGTTGAGCGCCACGTCCTCCCATGTCAGACCCGGATTGCTGTCCAGCCGAACCTGCTCAAAGTAGGTCGTGTTCTGGGCTCCGATTTCAATGTACCCATCCCGCGGGTCGGCATCCACTACTTGCGAGCCCCGATGGTTGATAACGATAATGGTCCCCGCTCGGAGCCGACTCCAGAGTGGGACATTCCGGAAGCGCACGCCACCCTGCGGCTGGGTCTGGGTTTGGTTGTTGTCCGTGAGGATGTAGCCACGCAAATCCAGCGTATCGGCAACAACGAGCAGCTCCGTCCACTCCTCCACTGGAGCTGGGCTGGTGTTGAAGTATTCGCTCACAACAATCGGCGGCACTTGTGCCCACAGCCCTGGGCTGGATATTCCACCCAGTCCAAGGGCGCATACCCACAGCCAATGCCTCCACTGCATGTTCTCTCAGCGCAGGAGAACAACCGGCAGGTAGAGGCGCTGCGCGCCTGCTTCTACCGCTACCCAGAGCATACCGGAAGCAAGCCCATACGCTGGGATTCTCAGCAGGTGCTCGCCACCAGCTATCACCTCAGCCGTCCACAGCTGTGTCCCCACGGATGAGAACAGGTGTACCCGGACCTGCTCTAACTGCGGTATCCACAGCCGAAGCTGGATCTCGTCCGTTGCTGGGTGCGTCAACACAACTGCGCGGAGCCCGTTGGGCAAGCTCTGCTCGGCAACCCCCGTAGGCTCGACCACAACGCGGGTTGTATCAGAAACCACCGCTCCACACTCAGCCTCCACAACGCAGTAGTAGTGCCCTGAATCCTGCGGTCGCACTGCCGGGATAGTCAGTGTTGCCATCGTTGCTCCAGGGATAGGCTGACCATTGTGGTGCCACTGGTAGCGGAGCGTCCCACTGCCGACCGCCTGTAGACTCAATGTCAGCGGCATCCCTTCGGAGACGGTAACTTGTCGTGGAGGCTGTTGCGTAATACGGGTATCCGGCTTGAGCTGGACGAGCACAGGAAGCGAGGTATCCGAGCCACACTCGTTGAAGACTACGTAGCGGTACTCGCCCACCGTGCTATCGGTCGCAATTACGCTGACGGGCTCACCTACCGGTGCTTCTGGCGTGACCGGACGCCCATTACAGAGCAGCACGTACCGCAGCCTCACGCCCTCCTGGTGCAGCGTGAAGCGCAGCTCCCCGCCACGGCACACGCTCTCCGGGAGCTGGAGTTCCGCCATCGCCGTGGGCGGCTCTGCGACGGTCACATGTGCTGGCTCAGAGGTTGCCTCACCCTGCTCCGTCTGTGCCTCTACGACGTAGGTGCCGGAATCACTCGGGAGTACAGGGAAGATGCGGAGCTCTTCGGTTGTAGCCCCGCTAATGCGCCCACCGTCGTTGAGAGGGCTGCCGTCCTTGTACCAGCGGTAACGAATGGGAAGCGTTGGGGGTGAGGTCACCGCAACTGCCCGCAGTTGCAGCACATCTCCGGCACAGAGCTCCTGGCTACGCGGTTGCTCCACAAAGGCTATGCGTGCAATGAACAGCCGCACAGCGCGTGAGGTCGCTTCCCCGCAGCGCCCCGAGACCACCACATCGTAGACAGCCGCCGTATCCTCTGGCTGGACCTGCCGAATCGTCAGCAACGAGGAATTGACCCCCGTGATGCGCTCGCTCTCTTGCAATGGGACCTGATTGCGACGCCACTGATAGCGCCCATCCACAACCTCAGCCTCCACCCGTAAGAGCGCTGTTCCTCCCAAGGGTACTACCTGGTCCTCGGGCTGCTGCACGATTTGTGTCGGGCCAACAACGTAGAGATACGCTACAGCGGACGTCTCTGGTGGGCACGTCCCAATGCCGGAGACAATGCACGTATACGCGCCGCTATGCTCATACGTTGCCTCTGCAATGCGCAGCGTCGGAGCAGTAGCTCCTGGTATCGGCGTGCCATTGCGGTACCACTGGTACGAAATCCCCGTACCCGTTGCTCCAAGGCGGAGCTCAACTGTTTCACCAACACATGCGATGCGAGAAGCCGGCTGCTCGGTAATCCGAGGTGGGGCATAGATGCTAAACAGCGCGCTGTATTCAGCATACCACGGGCGCTCTTCGTCCACAAGACGCAGCCGATACACGGTACCGATGCTCTCCGTATCGGGAATCTGCCACACGAAGCTCCCCGTTTGCGCTGGAATACCTGTCGCAATCACCGAGTATGTCCGACCGCTATCGCGGGAGAGCTCTATCCGCAGTGTCCGCACACCGCGAGCTTGCCACCGAATCGTGTGGAGATTTGCCGCACACCACTGTGCCCCCGCAGCAGGCTCTAACAGCCGAATACATGGCGTCTCTACGAAGAGCGGATTGGCAGCCCCGCCTGACGGATTGACCGTGGATACTCCTGACCAGCTTCCGTCGGGAGAAGTCCAGTACTGCACCAGTTGCCCATCTTCAAAGCGGCGCTCCTCAATGCGTCGGATGCCCGAGGGCAAGGTGTTCGGAATGAGCGTTGCCCAGGCTCCGGCAACGGAATCCAGCGCGGCGTAAAACGGAGCTCCTCCGGGTAGCTGAATGCCTTCGTCTTGCACCATTGCTGTAGCAATTGGGCGCCCGGTGCCCGCTTCGTTATCGTAGAAGCACAGAATCCGCCGCGGTGGAAGACAGCTCTGCTGGTCTGCTAAACCGGTTGCCCGTGTCGGCTCGCTGCCGAAGTCTATTGTCTGCATCGGGAGCGAACCACTGAAGCGCCGAATCAGATTGCCCGCGCTGTCGCCCAGAAAGAGCAGCCAGTAAATCTGGTTCCCCTCCGTGAAGCGCACGTTTGTGCTGGGAATCAGGTTCAGCCAGAGCCGCACACTGGTCTGTCCCGGACCTGTCCGGAAGACAGAGTACTGCCCGGGGGTAGTCAGCGAACGCAAGCTGTTGTAGTAGAACGTATCTCGCACGGCGTCGTAAAACAGCGTAATGCCAGCTCCCACACCCGTTGTCGTCGTAGCGGTGTCTCCACCGGCGAAGTAGCGGTACGTGGTGTTTGGCTGCAAATCTGTCAGCTCTACCAGCGCCCAAACCGGTAGCCGGAGCGTGGAGCTAAGCGACTTCATGTACCGGGGAACAATGAGCTCGCTCATCTGCGGGACCGGCAGCACCGTGAATGGTGCTGTCTGTACCGGGGCTAAATCTGGAGAGGACACACGCAACACGTACGTCCCGGGTTGGTTCACCGTCAAGTCGGTGAAGCTGACAACCCCGTTGATCGGTGTTTTGGACAGCGTTCCCGAGAGCGTCCCAGGTCCGGACACCTTCGTAACTGTCACCACTTCGGGATAGTTCGGGTCCACCGTTCCATCAGGGCGCCGTGCTTCAACCGTCAGTGGTGGAAGCGGAATCGTTGTATACCCACTGCTCGGAGCTGCCGTGATGACCAGAGCTGATGCCCGAGGCATCACCGTAAAGGGCGCGCTCACCCCACTGGCGAGCATGTTTCCAGAGGTTCTGCTAACCTGCAAGCGCACCCCTGATTCAGCCACCGAGTAGCGCACCCCTGTGATGGTGACTGTGTTCGTCCCGGCAGCAATCGTCCCCGTCGTTGTCCCGCTCAAACTGCCTGTACCAGCAGCAACGGAGAGCACAACTGTGGTGTTCTGCGAAACGTTGCGCGGAATACCGTTGTCATCCTCCGCCCGTACGGTCACCGAAAATGGCGTGTTCGCTGATGGCGTCGTGGGGAGGATTGCCGTAATAGAGAGCCGTGTTGGAAGCCCTACCGCTGGGGTGCTGGTCACGATGATGTCGTCCACTCGGAGCTGTGGCCGCGTTCCCGTTGCTGGCGGTACATAGTAGTACTTCCACCGAAGCTGAACCACCGGCTGATTTTCCACCGCCGCCGGTAGTGTAATTGGACCAAACGTCTGGGAATGCCCTGCTGTCGTGCTGGCAACGTACTCTACCGGCTGTCCGCCCACGAGAACGTCGGTGAAGCTGCCACTTGTACCAATTCGGTACTGCAGCCGAATTCGATACTCTCGTGCGCCCGTTGCAACGGTCCCCCCCGTCCAGGTCACCTGTATGTTGACCCGTCCAGTTGTATTGAGCGCCAGCACAGCTGCTCCCAGGTTGCCGTTCGTAGCGGTGTTCAGGAAGGAAAAGCCATCCGTCCCCAGCCCGTTGATGCGGGTTCCGCTGGTGAGGTTGTAGGCTCCCGTGTAGTCTGCCGTCATCTCATCAGCAAGCTGGGGGTCCTGCACGTTAGAGCGGTGGAAAATCATGTTCGGTGGATAGGTGCCGGCTGGGTTCGTAGCCGCCCACTCCGTGAAGGTGTAAGTGCCTGAGGACAGATCGAATGGCGTCGGGTTCGTCTGTCCTGCAGCATACCATGTGCAGCAAACCGCCAGCGCTGCCACGAGGAGAAAACGTCCCATGGAACTCCCATCGGATAGTCCAACAGCCCTACGCGCCGCACAAAAATAAGCGGCTTCCCCAAGACCCCTGACCGTCCCCCGTGGTAACGAAACGGTAACCGCTCATGCCCCACCGACCAGTAACGACAGCACCGCCATCCGAACTGCAACGCCGTGTGTAACCTGCTGCCGAATATGCGAAGAGGGACTGAACGCCACCTCTGGCGTCAGCTCCACTCCGTAGTTGACTGGTCCGGGGTGCAGAATCCGAATCTGTGGATTCCACTGGAACACCCGCTCTGTGACACCGAAGAAACGGTGGTACTCCTCCAGACTCGGCAGCAGCCCACTCTCCATCCGCTCCCGCTGCAACCGCAGCACATTCAGCACATCTGCCCATTCCACGGCTTCCCGCAGCGTTGCAAACACGCGAACTCCCCACACTCGCTCAGCGTTCAGGGGGAGCAGAGTCGGCGGACCGCAGATGCCGATTTCTGCCCCGAAGAGGCGCAGCAGTGCAATGTTGGAGCGCGCAACGCGGCTGTGGAGAATGTCCCCGACGATACACACCCGTATGCCCTCCAGTCGGCTGAAATGCTTCCACAGCGTGAAACCATCCAGCAGCGCCTGGGTGGGATGCTCGTGCTGTCCATCGCCAGCATTGATAATGCTACACGAGACGAAGCGCTGCAAAAACCACGGCACACCCGAGGAACGGTGGCGAATTACCAGCGCATCAATACCCATCGCTTCCAGCGTCTGCACTGTATCCAGCAGCGATTCGCCCTTTGCCAGGCTACTCCCGACAGCCTGAAACGATACAACGTCCGCTGAGAGCCGACGCGCCGCCAGCTCAAAGCTCACCCGTGTGCGAGTGGAAGGCTCAAAGAATGCCAATACGACCGTCTTGCCCCGCAAGTCAGGCAGCCGATGGAACGCCGAACGGCAGTACGGCAGGTATGCATCGGCACGGTGAAAGATAAGCTCCACCTCCTCCCGTGTCAGCTCAGAGATCCCCAGCAGATGCCGATGTTGAAAGGTGGGTGTCATCGGCGCGCCGCAAAAATAGCAGAGTAGCACCGCCAGCCGGTATGCAGGTCTCTATCAGTCCAGTCGCAGTGCACACACCTATCCTCCATTGCGTCTGAACCCGCGTGGTAGAGCTGTTCTGAGCTCAGCAGCTCGAGCCCCACTCCCTCCGTGCCACACCGAGGATTCCACTATCCCACTCACGCAGGAGCTCCAAGCGCCTCAGAACATCTTGCCGAAAAGAGCCGCCACTGCACCCCAAAATAAAAACCGCCCGCTCTCGGAGAGCGGGCGGCAACGGAGGACCCAAGGGCTACTTCTTCTTCCCTTTTGCCGTTGCTTTCCCTGCTGTCTTCCCACCAGCCTTCTTCTGCCCGCTGACCAAATCCCGAAGCGTCTTGCCAGGTGTGAACTTGGGCACCTTCCGTGCAGGGATCGTGATACGCGCTCCTGTCCGCGGATTGCGTCCCTTCCGGGCAGAGCGCTGCTGCACGGAGAAGGTCCCGAAGCCCACCAGGGAAACCGATTCACCCTTAGCGAGCGCTTCGGAGATGGCGTCCACGACGCCCTTGAGCGCCTTCTCGGCAACCGCCTTGGAGATGCCAGCCTTCTGAGCGATTGCCGCTACCAACCCAGCCTTGTTCATGGAACCACCCCATCAAGTGTGGAACATCACCCAACGGCGCCACTAAAATACAACAAATCGCATACAGACGCAACACCTTGAGCGCCCCAAAACGGCGTCCTATCAGCACATCTGGCCCCCTATCGCCCCAGGCACCGCAGAAACGCTTGCATGCACTGGTCAATGCAATCTGTTTGCCCTTGCCGACACTTGTTCAGACACCAGTTCAACCCTTCTAGGCAGACCTCATCGCGTGTGCGTGAGCGGAAGGGGAATGTCGCAACGATCCCACCACCAGCGGCATAGCAGAAAAGTCCCGTACACGTAAGCGCTACGATAGGAGCAGGAAGCGTTGTCCATTGACTCCACCGGTCCGGAAGCGCGGATAGGGCTTCCCAAATCCGTAAGGCCAGGGAGGTGTGCGATGCGTCGGCAATGGATCGGGCTGATCGCGCTGACGGTGCTGGCCGTGCTGTTGGCCCCCGTGGGGGCGGCCTGGGCCCAGGAACCCACCCCCACGTCGACCCCCGCCCCCACCCGGCCGGCGACGGTCCGCGGGACCCTTACGGCCATTCGGGCGAACGGATTCACCCTTCAGACGGAGCGCTGGGGCGATCTGGAGGTTCGGATCACCGAAGGGACCCGCTTTCGCGTCCCCGGCTTCGTGCGCGCGGACCTGAGCGACGTGCGGGTGGGGGATTCCGCCACCGTACACGGCCGCTGGATCGAGGAAGGCCGCGCCCTGGAGGCGCACTGGGTGATCGTCCGCGGGCCCACCCAGGTCCGCCACGGGACCATCCAGGGCATCGATGTCTCGACCCGGCGGATGGAGGTGAAGACCCGGGCGGGGGAGGTGATCCCGGTGGAGTGGACGGAGCACACCCGCCTGCATGTGACTGGCGTGCTCTCGCCCACCTGGTCGGACCTGGGGGCGGGGTATCCGGTCACCGTGATCGGGCATTTCGTCCAGGGCACGTTCCTGGCCGGACGGGTGGTCTCCCATCGCCCGCGCCATCTCTTCCAGGGCACCCTCCAGGGGATCGAAGGGACCATCCTGATCATCCAGACCCGAAGCGGCGAGACGGTCTCTGTGAGGACCGATGAGCACACCCGCATCCGGACCCCCGGCCGTCCCCATGCCGCCTTAGGGGACTTGCAGGTGGGGGATGCCATCACCGTGTGGGCGGTGGGCCAGCCCGATGGGAGCTGGCTGGCCCGGCTGGTGGTCGCCCGCTCGCCGCGGGCCCCGAAGCCCGCTCAGGGTCCCGAAAAAGGCCCCGGCAAGGGCCCTGCCCCCACCCGACGGCCGTGACCCTCAGGCATAAGAAGCAGGCTCTCGTGGCGGGGGTGTGGCGGCGCCACACCCCCGCGATCTCCGCAATCCAGAGGGGAAGGAGGGTAAGGTGAGCCGAGCGTTCCCCCTATGGATTCTCCTGTTCTCCATCGGGATTCTGTTCTCCGCTTGCGCCCGGGGCATCCCGGAAGGAAGCCGGCCGACTGCCCCGCCACCCGGCCGGACGGGAGGTCAGGGGACGGTGGCGCGCCCTCCGGCCTCGCCGCCGCGCCCGTCCCCCATCGAGGAGCCCTCCGGGGAGGCGATGACGCTGGAGGGCCGGATCACCGCGGTCATCCCGGGAGGCTATCAGGTGGACGGTCATCGGGTGCATGTGAGCCCGGAAGCGGACGTGGAGGGCCCGCTGCCGGTCGGGGTCTACGTGACGGTGGTCGGGATCGCTCGCCCGGATGGCTCGATCGAGGCAGAGGTCCTGGAGGTCCTGCGCCGCCCGGGCGCGGAGCGGGAGTGGGAGGGAACGCTGGAGCAGGTGCATGCGGATGGCTATCAGATCGATGGACGCCGCGCCTTCGTCCTCCCCACCACGGAGGTGATCGGAGATCCAAAGCCCGGTTCCTCGGTTTATCTCTCCGGGTTCGAGCAGCCCGATGGCTCCCTGGTGGCGGACACCGTGATCGTGATCGAGACAGAGCCGTGAATCCCCACATCGGTTCTCCGCCGCGGCGGGGGCTGGGCCGGGCTCAGCCCCCGCCGATCTTTTGGACCCCGCGCGCGCTCGACGCCCATTGGGCTGTTTGACGGGCCCCTATGCGCGTGGCAACATACAGATAAGGAAATGGAGGACGATCCCGCCGGATGTGAAGATGTGCGGAGAGGAAGAGATGCGGTTGTTGCTGGTGGAGGATGATGCTTCCCTGCGGGAGACCCTGAGCGAGTCGCTGCGGCGAGAGGGCTTCGAGGTGATCGCCACCGGGGATGGCGGGGAGGCCCTGGAGCTGGCTCGCACGACCCAACCGGATCTGATCATCCTGGACCTGATGCTTCCCACCCTGGATGGCCTCTCCGTCTGTCGGATCCTGCGAAAGGAAACCGATGTGCCCATCCTCATGCTCACCGCCCGCAGCGGGCCGGTGGACCGCGTCGTCGGTCTGGAGATGGGCGCGGACGATTACGTGGTGAAGCCCTTTCATATGGGAGAGCTGCTCGCCCGCATCCGGGCCCTCCTGCGGCGCGCCCGAGGACGCCCGGCCACCACCCTGACCGCTGGGGACCTCACCCTGGATCTGCTGGCCCGCAAGGCC
>VAPR01000189.1_pt1 | contig 44298 bp, 32 predicted proteins | sample 3380701 | NCBI WGS metagenome assembly VAPR01 (sample SAMN11536904, study PRJNA540576) | hot springs metagenome | isolation source: hot spring wet sediment | place: Spain: Lobios | collected 2014-01
CCGCGGAGTGCGAACGAGAAGGGTCGGTTGCATGAAACGATTGATGTGTACGGACTGGCGGCGACGTATGTCCATCTGCGCACGGGCAAGCCGCCTTTTGGCACGAGCGAGCTGATGATTATTGATCGCCAGAAACGTGGTCAGCCGTGCACCGATGGCATGACGCCGGCCGAAGCCGAGTGGGTGCGTCAAGCCTTGTCGCCCCGTCCGGACCAACGCCCCCGATCGGTCAGGGAATTCGTGCGAGAACTCGGCAATCGTTTGTCTGCCAGTGAGCTGAGCCAGCGCGTAAGCATCCGGGAGTTCGGTTTCTCGCCCTCGCCTATTGAGTTGCGTATCGCCAGGCCACGGCAAGTCGAGGGCAGTACGCTGCCACCATTGCCCAGAGAACTGGCGCAAGCGCAGGCGCAGCTGCTGGCCCTGCCGGAATTGATCCGCCAAGTGCAAGACGGGACGCACCCGGAGTTGCAGCGCCACTGGCAGGTCGTGCAGCAAGCCGAGCAACAAATGCGACAGTTAGAAGCAGCTTTGCAAGCGACACCGCTGCCAACCGGTCTATCCGTTGCCGATGCGCAAACCATATTCAAGACACTCCAGCGGGACCCCGAAGCTTCTCTGGTAGGGTTGTATCGGCTGGCAGGCAATGTCTCTCGATGGGCGTTTGCTCACTGGCTGAAGATGGCCAAGTCCTGCGTTCTGGCCCAGCGCCAGTATAAGCAACTCCGTCAGCAGTACCTGAATTACGCCCATGAACAGCTGCAGAGAATGCAGCAGCTGTTAGAACGGCTCAAGGAAGAAGTAGGCCGGCTTCAATACCGGGACCTGGTACAGTTGCTTGCCGGGTATCGTGCACGAATTGGCACTGGCAACGAGACGCTTCCGGTGGAGTTGTGGATTCAGCTAGGCCCGGAATTAGAGCGGCGCTACATCGGCTGGAACGCACAAACACTGCTCGAGCAAGCCGAACGGGCCTGGCGAGCAACGGTTCAGTTCCTGGAGCAACGGCGGCGCCGGAAGCGGCTGCGCCTTGCCCTTGGCCTGCTTATACTCGTGCTGGCCTTCATCTTGGGAATCCTGGTGTATGCCTGGCCTCCTTCGTTGCAAGTATCCGCCACGCAACCTGACCAGCCTATTGCTGGCGAACCGTGGGAGGTGGAATTCCGAACCTGGTCACTTTGGGGTCGGCCCGTGTTTGTCGAATGGCGCTATGCGGGCGAGACGCAGTGGCAACGGCTGGAGGAGCCGAAACTGCGTATTCAGGAGGTTAAAGGCGAGAGTCTGGCCCTAGAATTCCGCGCCGTGGACAGCAAGGGTTTCACCAGCAGCGTGAGACCGTACCTCTTCCTTGCATTCGCAGACAAGGACAGCTACGCGCGCCGCGAGTTGCGGCGGTTCACGGGGCACGCCAGTTCGGTCACGAGCGTCGCGGTGACGCCCGATGGCAAATACGTCGTTTCGGGAAGCCGCGAGTTCCGCGAGTCCACTAACCTTTTCGCATTGGCGGACAACACGCTGCGTTTGTGGGAGCTGGCGACGGGGAAGGAAGTGCGGCGGTTCACGGGGCACAAGAGTGCGGTCGAGAGCGTCGCGGTGACGCCCGATGGCCAATACCTCGTTTCGGGAAGCCGCGAGTTCCGCGAGTCCACTGGGCCTTTCTTATTGCCGGACGACACGCTGCGTTTGTGGGAGCTGGCGACGGGGCAAGAAGTGCGGCGGTTCACGGGGCACAACGGTTCGGTCAGGAGCGTCGCGGTGACGCCCGATGGCCGATACGTCGTATCGGGAAGCGAGGACAAAACGGTGCGTTTGTGGGAGCTGGCGACGGGGAAAGAAGTGCGGCAGTTCACGGGGCACTCGGATTACGTCAATAGCGTCGCGGTGACGCCCGATGGCAAATACGTCGTTTCGGGAAGCGACGACAAAACGGTGCGTTTGTGGGAGCTGGCGACGGGGCAAGAAGTGCGGCGGTTCACGGGGCACAACGATTCGGTCTGGAGCGTCGCAGTGACGCCCAATGGCAAATACGCCGTTTCAGGAAGCTATGACAAAACGGTGCGTTTGTGGGACTTGGCGACGGGCAAAGAGGTGCGGCGGTTCGCGGGGCACGCGGATTGGGTCAGGAGCGTCGCGGTGACGCCCGATGGCAAATACGTCGTTTCGGGAAGCAGCGACAAAACGGTGCGGGTGTGGTACATCGGCGACCGGAAGTGAGTGCCCAGCGGGGAACAAGGACGCCGAATGGGATGCGGGATTGGGATGGGCGATTGGCGGCCAGGAATTGGCAACCCGGAACGTGGAACTCGGACGGCGAAGCAGCTGGCGCAGCGCTGATGCGACGCGGTGCCATCTGCCGACCGATGAATCAAACGCGGCAGGTGTCAGCACGACCCGCTGCCCGCAGTAAACGCCGAGTCAAGAGCGGCGGGCGTCAGCCCGCCGTGGTTCTGTGATACGAACGTTGTGCAGCGAGAAACGCACTTCGCTCAGCGACTAGCGAACGGACGAACAAGAGCGGCGGGCGTCAGCCCGCCGTGGTTCTGGTCGGGCGAACGTTGTCGGTAATGTGTTGGAAATGCACGTGCACTAGCGTGTGCGACACCACGGGGGGCTTACGCCCCCCGCTCTTGTGTTGCAATGCGCATGTCTGCCGGTGAAAAACGATTTTTTCGATGCGTAAACGTACATTCGCCAAGAGCGGCGGGTGTCAGCCCGCCGTGGTTTGGATTCGCACTTGCGACGGCGACCGGCTTTTGCGGAGTGATTATGTTTCGGCCCGCACATTCGCCTCCCCTACCACGGCTGGCTTACGCCAGCCGCTCCTGGTTGCAGGTGCGGCGGTCGTCGCGGGTGTGCGGTTCGGCTGACGGCTGTCGAAACGGTTTTTGAGCGTCCGGCGGAACGCAAAAGGGAACTCACGGTCCGGCGTGTGGTTATTCGTCGGAGTAGCGGCGGCGGATTTCGTCGCGGAGGCGGGCAGCACGCTCGTAATCTTCCTGGGCCACCGCTTCGGCAAGTTGTTCCTTGAGCGTGGCGGTGATCTGGTGCATGGTGCGAATTTGCTGTTGCATGTCCTGGAGATGCCGCAGCATCGGGTCTTCTTCGATGCGGTCGTGCAGGGAGTGTTTTTCGTAAAAAGCGCAGATGTGTTCGATTCCCGCCTGCAGTTCGTCAATCGCCCGTTCGGGATCGTTGCGTTCGAGAGCTAAACCGGCAGCAGCCTGGGCACGGTGAAAATGAACAAAACCGCGATACTGTTCGTGAGCCAGAGCGTATTCTTCATTCGGAGCGTAGCGGTTGACGAAATCCATGAAGGCGAGGGTGTGGTCGGCGTCGGCGATGGCGCGTTCGTAGAGCCGCAAAGTCAACCAGCAGAGTCGCCGATGGTAATACTGCAAAAATTCGCGGTCAGCCTCCTGGCACTGTTCGGGGTTCATGCGGAAGCGTTGTCCGGAAGCCCGCGCTTGAGCGGCCTGATGGCGGAGATAATCGAGGTAGGTGGGAAAGCCATGCGGTCGCTGACCGTCGGGGCGACCCTCGATTTCCATTTGCAAAATGCCGAGGTCCACACGCATCTGCAACACCTGTCGGCCATCGGACGCATCTACCAGTCGGGCCTGAACCATGCCCGGCCGAAATTCCCACCCCGCCAGAGCGGCATCAATGTCCTGCGGCATACTCAGACTCCCATAAAAAGCTCTCCATTAGCATTATGAGGCGTAACACTCCGCCTGGAAAAGGCCCGTGCGAAGGTTGGCAGGGCAAGCGAGACCGTGCAACCGATGCCGGGCGAAAGGACGTTCGGCCAGGCGCAGGCTGAACCGCCGGCAGAGTTGTTTTCGCCCGCACCAGTCGCTAAAATTTACCGCAGGCAGGAAAACTTGCCGCGCCACCGGTTCGGTAGCGATCGGTCGGGTAGAATGACGATTGGAATGACGATCCGCTAACCCACACGCCGACAACGGGTGCGGGCTTGAAGCGGAACAAAAAGTGACCGGTCGGGAGGAGCCGACCATCCGGATAGGGAGAAGATCGGCAATGCGGAGTCGGATAGGGACGGTAGTTCTGCTGGCTTTGCTGATGGGGATGCTGGCGAAAACGGATAATCTGGCCGCTTGTCCTGGTTGCAAGGAAGCGGTGGCGGCTCAGGACATTGAATCCGATTCGGATGTGTACAGTCCCAGCCAGCTGGCCCGTGCCTACAACTACAGCATTTATTTCATGCTGACGATGCCGGCGTTGATCCTGACGTTTTTCGGAGCGGCGTGCTATATTCTGACAAAACGAGCCGCCGCAGCACGATCTCATCCGGCCAGTTCCGCCGCTGAGGCAAGTCCGACGGAAACCCTGCCCAGGAGCGGGAGTTGTCCAGCTTGTGAGTGAGGCGTTGGAGCGGTCGGAGAAGGCGGCTGGTGTGCGTATTCGCCCTGCCCGGGTGGCAGATGTACCGGCGTTGTATGCGCTCATCAAGGTGCATGCAGAACGGGGCAAAATGATTCTGCGTACTCTGGACGAGCTGTACGCCAACATCCGCGAGTTTCAGGTGGCGGAAACTTCGCAGGGCGAGCTGGTCGGTTGTGCAGCCGCTCACGTGTTCTGGAACGATCTGGCGGAATTGAAATGCCTGGCGGTGCGCGACGACTGGCAGGGCCGGGGAATCGGTCGGGCTTTGTGTACCGCCTGTTTGCAGGATTTGGCCCGGCTCGGTGTACGCCAGGTCTTTACGCTGACCAACGCACCTGAGTTTTTCGAGAAGCTCGGCTATCGCCGGGTGGACAAAAATAGCCTGCCGCGGTTCATCTGGGGCGAATGCATCCGCTGCCCGACGTTTCCCATTTGCAACGAGGAAGCCCTGGTGCGTGACGTGCCGGTCAGCGAAGCGGCGAGTCTGTCACCTGACGCATGAACCAGCCTGGGGGCAAACGATAGGACGGCGGTGGCATCATTCGAATGGATTGCCCGGGGCAAGATTTTCCATCCGCATGTATTGCTTGAGGTAAGCGAGGCGAACGTCGCCGGTCGGGCCGTTGCGCTGTTTGCCGATGATCACTTCCAGCACGCCAGGGTCCTGATCGGGATTGTAATACTCCGGACGGTGCAGGAGAAAAACGGTATCGGCATCCTGTTCGATGGCGCCGCTTTCGCGGAGATCGGAGAGTCGTGGCCGGTTGTCAGTGCGGTCTTCCGGACCGCGATTGAGCTGAGCACAGGCCACCACAGGAATGTTCAATTCCTTGGCCAGATGCTTGAGCCGACGGGAAATGGCCGCCACCTGTTCCTGCCGGCTTTCTCGACGTGATCGGCTGTCGGATTCGATAAGCTGGAGATAATCAATGATGAGCAGGCGGAGGTTATGCCGCAGTTTCAATCGGCGGGCGTTGGCGGCAATGCGGAGCATGTCCTGAGCCGGCGTGTCGTCAATGAAAAACTTGGCCGTCGAGAGATCATTTCCCGCCGCGTGCAACCGACGCATCTCCTCCGCGCTGAGATGTCCCTTGCGGAGCTTGTGGCTATCAATGCGGGCATGGCAACAGAGCAACCGCTCGGCCAGTTCGATCCGCGATTGCTCCAGGCTAACGAAAAAGACAGCGTGGCCCTCTTCCAGAGCGACATGGCGAGCGATGTTGAGAGCGAAGGCGGTTTTGCCCATGCTCGGCCGGGCGGCAATGATGATCAGTTCCGAATCCTGCAGTCCGGCCGTTTTTTCATCGAGGTCGAGAAAGCCCGTGGAAAGGCCGCTCAGCGCCCCGCCACTCTGCCGCTGATGCCGTTGATCAATTCGGCTATAAGCCTGGGCGATGCATTCTTCCAGGGTAAAGGTCTGCCCGGTCAGGCCCCATTCGGCAATCTGCAGGATTTTGCGCTCCGCCTCCTCCAGGATATCGTCGGCTGGGGCGCTTTGTTCGTGAGCCAGACTGAGGATTTCGTTGGAGGCGTGGATGAGATCGCGGATGATGGCTTTATCACGAACGATGCGGGCGTGGTATTCGGCATGGGCTGCTGTCGGTGTGGCATCCCACAAACTGGCCAGGTAGGCATACCCACCAACAAGCTCGATTTGCTTTTGCTGGTACAACCGCTCGCTAATGGTAACGAGGTCGGCGGGCTGACCGTGATCGTATAAATCCACGATGGCGCGGAAAATCGCCCGATGGGCCGGGTCGTAAAAATAGTCCTCCTTGCGGATGATTTGCAACACATCCCCGATGACGCGGTTGTCCCGCATCATACTGCCGAGCACGGCACGCTCCGCTTCGAGATTTTGCGGAGGTAAGTAGGCAGAAGGAAGTACCGCCGCAGTCGCACTCTGCGACATCGGACGTTCCCTAACTGGAAGAAGATGCCCGATTACTGGCCGGCAGGCTGTCCGGCAGCGTGTTCGGCACCGATGACCAGTACCTTGACCTCGCTCTCAATGTCGTAGCCCAGGTGCAGCTTGACCGCGTACAACGCCAGTTGTTTGATCGGGCCTTCCATGCGTACCTGTTCGGGCTCCACCGCAAAACCCTGGGCCTTGAGCGCCCGGGAAATTTCCTCCGGGCCGACCGAACCGTAGAGTTTGCCTTCCTCGTTGGCAGTGGCTTCGATGGTGATGGTCAGGTCGCGCAAACGTGCCGCCAGACTTTTCAGATCGGCAATCCGCGCCTGCCGCAATTCCTCGATGCGTTGTTTGTGGCGTTCGAGCCGCCGCAGGTTATCGGGGGTGACGTAAGTGGCCAGACCACGCGGAATCAGGTAATTGCGACCGTAGCCTGGGCGGACTTCAACAATATCACCAGCCCGACCAAGGTGCGGAACATCGTCCACCAGCAACAGCTGCATACCGCCGTGGGGGCCTTTGGGAACCTGCTGGCGTTTTTTCGTTGGTTTCGCAGGGCTGCTGGCGGCCGGAGAATTGGCTTCGCGAGCCGGTGCCGATTCTGCCACCGCCACCGTTTTCTCGGCGGCTGATTTCGGCGTTTGCCCAGCGGTATCGGCAGTTGGCTTGGTCTTCTTGGCCATTTTTGTACCTCACGCACGCATGGATTTCAGAAGGGAATATCCTGATCGCTTGGCCCTTCGTCGGGCAAATCGGCAAGCGCATCCTCTTCCGGCAGATAATCGTCGCTGATCCTGGGAGCCGGAGCTGGGCTGGGCGTAGCGGGTCGGGTCGGAGTACCGCCAGGCGCAGCAGCTTCCGGTCGGCTGTCGAGGAATTGGAAGCTATCCATCACCACGACCAATCGCGAACGTTTCTGCCCGTCGTTGCTCGTCCACTGGTCGAGTCGCAGATGCCCTTCGATGTAGAACTGCCGTCCTTTGCTGAAGAATTGTTCCACCTGATCGGCCAGCCGAGCGAATTCACCGCGATTGAACGCTTCGATTTCCAGATATACCGGTTCATCTTCCCACTGACCGGTCTGGGGATTTTTGCGGCGACGATTGACGGCAAAACCGAAGCGGGCCACCTTGCCACCGCTGGCAAAGGTACGCACTTCGGGATCGCGGGTGAGTCGGCCGATCAGCAGGACTTTGTTGAGGTTGGCCATAGCCGTACCTCCACGGCTGGCTGAGGGAAAACTTCACGCCAGGTTCTGCTACTAGTGTACAGATGTTCGCTTTGGGTTTCAAGCACCTTCCACGGCCGGGCTGGGGGCTTCCGCTTCGCTCTGAATTTCTTCCGCCAGACCGGGAGCCTGAATAGCCAGGGCGTGTTCGTCCCGGCCCAGCGCCAGCAAGGCTTCTTCCATCTTCGGATGATGGCGAACGATCAAAAAGCGCAGGATGTCTTCGTTGATACGAAAATCCTCACGAATCGGAGGCAGGGCTTTGCCTGGAGCGCGAAAGAAAATCAGATGATACACCCCCTTTTTGCGCTTTTTGATCGGGTAAACCAGTCGGCGTTCGTCCCAGAGCCGGCTCGTTTCGATTTTGGCGCCGTGCCGTTCCAGCACCTGATGAATTTGCTGGATCAATTTTTCCCGCTCGCTGTGGTATTTACCGCTGTCGAAAAGTAATAAGCACTCATACAAATGGGTGATCGTGTGCAAGTTTTCTCCTCCATCCTCGCCAGCGAAAATTTACCGGCGACTGGCTCATCCCAGCCGTTGGCACCAGCATCCGGAACGCATGATCATACACACCCGTTCGGTTCTTGCCCAGAGTAGCCACATTGTATGGCGCCGAACCGATCGGTGTCCGCGTGGGCTGGAGAAAATTCGGAAGCGGCTTTTGTTCGGGGCGTTCGACGGCCAAAGATTCCTGCACGCGGCGGTCAAGAAGCGTTCGAGTTTTGCGATCCCTGAGCCGATTCCCGCACATTATACCGATTCATCGCGGCCTCGATGCCCTGCTCGAGCCAGACAACCACGGCATCGGCGGCACGTTCCAGGGCCGGTTCAATAACCGCTCGCTCTTCCGGTCGAAAACGCCCCAGTACGAAATCCGCGGCGTCCCAGCCCGCTGGAGGCGAACCGATGCCGATCCGCAGACGGGGATATTGCGGTGTCCCCAGTCGCTGCTGAATATCGAGCAACCCTTTATGCCCACCGTGCGTCCCCTGCGGACGCAAACGCAGCTGACCGAGCGGCAGGTTGAGGTCATCGCAAATGACCAGCAAGTGGTGCAGCGGCAGCTGGTAATACTGCACCAGCTCGGCAACCGCCAGACCGCTCCGGTTCATGTACGTCTGGGGCTTGACCAGGAGAATCGGCTCTTGAGCGTGTCGCAGTTCCAGCAGCAGCGAATGAAAATCGTACCGCCACGTTTGGCCCGGCGCCCAGCGACGCCCCAATCGCTCCACCACTTCGAAACCGACATTGTGGCGGGTACGCTCAAAACGACTTTCCGGATTTCCCAGACCGATGATGATTTTCATGCCGCCGACCGTTTCTCATCGCTCACAGCGGCCTTATACCGGTAGCTCCGATCCCGCTGGTGCTTCTCACGACACACCGGGTGTGCACCCGCCAATCTTCATTGAATAGCTGAGCGTTCGCGTGGCTATTGGGCTTCGCCCTCTTCGGCTGCGGGTTTACGACCGATGACTTCCGGTTCAGTCGGGCCAGGCAATTCTTCTGTTGGCGCCGCTTCTGCCTTCGGCAAGGCGACATGGACGACGATCGCTTCCGGGTCACCGAGGGCAACGACGCCTTCCGGCAGGCTGAGGTCGCGGATATGAATCGCCTGCCCGATCTGCAAGTCGGCTACGTTGACGCGGATCGCTTCGGGCACGTTGACAGCGAGGCACTCGATCTCCAGCGTATGCAACGGCTGCTGCAATACGCCGCCCGCCTGGACACCAGCAGGCGTACCGCGCAGCTGAATGGGCACGGTAACGCGAATGCGCTCATCGGTGCGTATCCGCACCAGGTCCACGTGCAGAACCTCCTTGCCGAAGGCGTCCCATTGTACTTCGCGGACAAAGCATTTCTCAGCGGGACGATTTTCCACCACCAAATCGAGCACCCGGGTACCGTGGCGTATCACCGACCACACGTCCTCTTTTTTGAGCGTGATATGAACCGGTTCCTGCTTGTGCCCGTACACAACTGCCGGCAGTTCACCGAGCCGCCGTAATTTCCTCGCCGCGTGCGAGCCTAGAGCCTGGCGCAATTTCGCATGAATCGTCATGGTCTCCAGCATGTTTGGCTTTCCCTCCAGTTAGCGTGGTAAACGGATATTATCGCCCATCTGCCCCTTCCGACAAGGGCCAGCCTTGGCAATCGCAGGAACAAAAGCGCCACTCGACTGCGCCGCAGTGCAGTTGGTTTCGGCGAGTTATGAACAATATGCCGCGGCAAATATGCGTTTCTCACCGGTGAATACGCTGTTTTTTTCCACGTAAACGTCAACCCGCCGTGGTTCGCAATGGAACGCACTTGCAATGCCGAGCGACCCATGTTCGGGGAATGGCGGCGGGCGAAACAAGAGCGGTGGGCGTCAGCCCGCCGTGGATTTGCAAACCGTGCTTGCAACTGCAATGCGCTGAATTTCCGGTTTCACGTTCGCCTGCGGGGTGCACTCCACGGGGGGCTTACGCCGACCGCTCCTGATTGCACAAACGTTCGCCGTCGCAGGTAGATGTTTGCGACTCGAAAAAACGTGCCGCGATTACCCACGGGGGGCTTACGCCCCCCGCTCCTGTGTTGGTGTGCGGACGTCTGCCGGCGTAACAGCGACTTTTGCGATGCACAAACGCACGTCAGCAAGAGCGGCGGGCGTTAGCCCGCCGTGGGTCGCAATGGATCGCGCCTGCAATGCCGAACGAAGCATGTTCGGGCAATAACGGCTGGCGAAACAAGACCGGTGGGCGTCAGCCCGCCGGGGAACGAAAGCGGGGAGAGCAACGGCGACGGTGAATGTTTCGGGCGAAGCGACCCTGGTCAATCGCCATCGCCCTCCAGACCGAGCAGCTGGCGGAGCACTTCCGGCGGAGCAGGGGCATAGCGATACGGTTCCAGCGTATAGGAAGCCCGTCCTTGCGTGAGGCTGCGGACAGTATCGGCGTAATCGAACATGCGAGCCAGCGGCACATAGGCCTCGATCACCCGCAGATTGCCGCGAACATGGATTTGCTGAATCTCGGCTCGTCGCGCATTCAAGTCCGCCGTCACCGGCCCGAGGTATTGTTCCGGCACGGTTACTTCCAGCCGCATCACGGGCTCGAGCAGCACGACGTTATTTTTCAGAGCTTTGCTGACGGCATCGGCAGCGGCGACCTGAAAGGCAAGTTCGTTGGAATCGGTGGGATGAGTCTGGGCGGACAGCAGGGTCACTTTCACGTCAATCACCGGATATCCGGTCTCCCCCGACTGCAAGGCGCCGCGAATCGCCTGCTCGATGGCCGACACCCATGCCGGGGGCAGGATTTCCGGTGGCACGAGGTTGACAAAAGTTACCGGCTCACGACTGTGTTCGTGCTCGAATTGCACCTCCAGGCGGGCGAAGAGTGATTGCGCGGCTGTCTGGCGGATACATTCTCCCCACACCCGAACCGGTCGGGCTATGGTCTCGCGATAGCTGACCCGGGGCTTGCCGACTCGCACTTTCAACCGGAAATCTTCGCGGATCCGATGCAGCTTGATCTCCAGATGCAACACACCCATGCCATTCATCAGTGTCTGGCCCGTTTCCCGATCCACACTCCAGCGGAAGGTCGGGTCCTCACGGGCAAGTATGGTGAGCACCTGTTCCAGTCGCTCTTTATCAGCGGAAGATTCCGGCTCGATCGCCATGCTCACCACCGTCTCGGCAAACTGAATGGACTCCAGCAAAATGGGATGCTGCGGATCGCATAAGGTGTCGCCGGTGATGCTCACTTTCGGCCCGATGGCGGCCACGATGTCACCCGCGTAGGCAATTTCGACCGGTTCTTTGTTGGATGGGTCGGCGTGGACGTGGTACAGCTTCGTCAGAAACTCCCGCGCCTCCTTGCCCGGATTGAGTACGCGGCTGTTGGCTTTCACCGTACCGGAATAGATGCGCAGATAAAACAACTCGCCATGCGGGTCAGCCTGGATTTTGAAGACCAGAGCCGCGAACGGTTCGTCCGGGTCTGGTTTGCGGATTTCGACCTTGTCGCGCTTTTTCGGGTGTACACCTTGCACAGGCGGTCGGTCGAGCGGACTGGGCAGATACCAGCAGATACCGTCCAGCAACGGTTGAATGCCGATGTGTTCCCGTCCGGAACCGCAAAAGACCGGCTGAATTTCGTTGGCAAGTGTCCGTCGCCGGACCAGCTTCTGCATCGCCTCCACCGCCAGCGTCTTTCCTTCCAGATAGGCGCTGGTAATCCAGTCTTCGGTGTCGGCTTCGGTGAGCACGTCTATCAAATGTTCGCGCCAGTTCCTGGCCACCTCTTCCAGAGCCGGGGGTATGGGTTCTCGCACTACGATTTTGCCATCGGGACGGTTGGGATCACTGGAGCGGAAATAGACCGCCTCCATGGTCAACAGGTCAATGACGCCTCGAAACGGCGTGGCGCTTTCCTTCACCGAACCGCTGCCAATGGGAATCGTCAACGGAACCGGGCGTCCTTCTAAGCGCTCGCGGATTTCCCGAAGGACATTGTCGAAGTCAGCGCCGACGATGTCCATTTTGTTGACGAAAACCAAACGCGGCACCTGGTACTTATTCGCCTGCCGCCACACCGTTTCCGACTGGGCCTCAACTCCCTTCTGCGCATCAAAGACCACCACACATCCATCCAGCACCCGCAGCGACCGTTCCACTTCCGCTGTGAAATCCACGTGTCCCGGCGTGTCAATGAGATTGATAATGCAATCCTGCCAGCGAAACGGCACGCAGGCACTCTGGATGGTTATACCCTTTTCCTTTTCCAGCTCCATCCAGTCGGTGTCGGTAGTCCCTTCATCCACACTGCCCAGACGATGGATCGCCCCGGCATAGTAAAGCAGGTGTTCGGTGGTCGTCGTCTTGCCGGCGTCAATGTGGGCGATGATACCCAGATTGCGGAATTTGCTGATATCCGGTTTACGTTCTGCTGGCATACTGGTATTCCCGTGGCTACGAAGGTGTTGCAAACAATCGTATGGGAAAATCGCCCGGTCGGCGCTCTCCGTGACGGCTTCGCCGACGGCACGACTCAGGGCGAACCCGCCGGCTGGCCGACCAGAAGCGGGCCCGCCTCCAGTACCACGAACGGTAACGCCGAAGACGGGCATTGCCCCATCGCCAGGTACAACCGCAACACCGACGGTTCGAACACCATGGTTTGCATGGTAAACTTTCCCTGATTGGCTCGATGCAGGGCTTGCTGAACCGCCTCTAGACTCACTTTCGGCGTATTGCCCAGCTCCAGCAACGCCGCCAAACGCGGCTCCGTTTGGTTGAAATTACCGTTAGTCCGCACCGCCAGACCCTCGGACAGGAAATGATTGGTGCAGGCGCATAGACCGTTTTCTAGTGTACGCATGACCACTTTCTTCGGGGTCACCTCCAGAACTCCACCGGTTTCTCGATCACACACGGCCAGGTTATAGTAACAGGTGCGCGGCAGGGAACTAATGAGCCTTTTTGCCTCGGCCACAGTCCGGCATTCTTCCAGGATATGTCGCAGACATATAGCATACGGAATCCCTCGCGGATTAAAGGAAGGAGAGTCGTCGCCTGACTCATAAACCTCCAGCATGGCCACGCACAAACCGTGCTCGTTCATTCCCGACAACACCCCTACTAAACCCGGGAAACCAACCGCTACAAAGGCAAACTTTCCTTGGGGCTTATAGACCATTATCAGGCTGTAATGATGCAGGTAGCCGAGAGTGGGAAAATCAAGGTTACGTCCCAGTATAGGCCCGCGAAGGTTCTTTTGAGGATCCTGCACCCGTTCGTGGCTTAGCACCACCGCCGAACAATGGACAACGCGCTTGATGTCAAATAAAGTGTTCCCGGCCAGCAGGCTATCGTGCCATTTTTCTGGCAAGGCCTGCCGCAGAGCTTGATATTCCCGCTTATAGCGTTCCGGAAGGTTGTTGATAAGCCTTTCCCCGGCCGCGAGTGTGTTGCGCCACAAGCGTTCTTTCACAGAATCGCCAAACCAGTCGGGCGTGACTGCGAAGAACAGTTCGCGCGGATAACGAGCTAATGCCTCGGCATGCTGCACGGCCAAACGGGCTACCGTAGTACCTATCTGCTCCGGTGTACCTTCCACTTGCAGTACGGGCAGGTTATTTATATAGCGTAGCCGGCCGTGAGGTGCTTCCCCCGCGGGGTACCGGAAACCATTATTCCCTATCCCCGCCACAAGCCATAAGCCAACCGCTGGGGAAATGATGAGCATTGCACCCAGCAGCCATTTTATGCATCTGGACCACGTTGCGGAAGGGTTCATTCTTACGAGCCAGTTGGCGATCTTCATAGCTATATCCCAGTCGGTTTCCGCATACGAGACACGAAACGCCACAGATAATATACGGGGACGCCGGTCAGGACAATAAAAAGTCCCGGCCAGGTATAGTTCGGTCGAACTATAAGCAGGTCCAGCATAATCAAGGTGCAACAGCTAATATAGAATAGCGGCAGAAGAGGATAGCCAGGCACCTGAAAAACAGGCGGATCGGGATGCTTGCGGCGAATCACGAATAAACCTGCTACAGTCAGGGCATAAAAGAACAAGACCGCGAAAATTACGAAGTCCAGCAACTCACTATAGGTGCCAGAGAATACTAATAACGCCGACCAGATTCCCTGCAAAATCAAACCAGCGGCTGGTACGCCGCGACGGTTGAGTTGACCGGCCACCGAGAAAAACAGGCCGTCTCTTGCCATGGCATAATACAGTCGGGCGCCCATCAAGGTCATGCCATTCACGCAACCGAACGTGGAAATCATAATGGCGATGGCCATAAACGCAACACCAAAGCGTGGGGCGACCCGCTCCAGTACGGCTGTGCCCACGCGATCATCGAGGACACGGGCCAGCCCACGCTGATACGGCGTGGCTTCTTTCCAGCGCTGTTCTAACTGGCGTTGCAAAGCGTGAGCTTCGTGGGACTGGCCTGCCGCGGTCAATTCAGCGATTTTTTGCTGGGTGGTGCGAATATAGTTTTCCAATTCGGCATCTGCCTGCACCGGCAAGGCCAGCAGATAGACGATGTTAGTCAAAATATAGATCACCATGACGAAACCCACGCCGCTTAGCAAACTCCGCGGTAAGGTGCGCTGCGGTTCCTGTACTTCCAGGGCAGTAAAGGTGATGTTATTCCAGGCATCCGCGGCAAAAAGAGCTCCTACCATCGCACCGAGCACGACCATAAGGGCTGCCAAACTCTGCCACGGAATCAAGCCCGCCAGTTCCTGAAAACGGGGTGTCTGATAAATGCCAGACCACAAATCACCGAAATTGGCCTGGATAGCCCGCAGATCGGGAGCGAGGGTCAGGCCAATTGCGATCAGCAGGATCAGCGCTGCCACCTTGGAGACGGTGAAAATATTTTGCACCCATTTTCCTTCGCGTACCCCTAAACAATTGATAGCCGTCAACACAGCAATTACCGCTACCGCGACGGCGTGTCCGGCGGTGATGGAATAGCGTTGTTTTTGCCAGATTACCCAGGGGGTTTCGCGCCAGGGTAAGGGGATTGCCAGAGAACGGTTAAAGTCCGGCCAATCGTAGAAAGTATAGGCTCCGGCGTCGGGATCCATTCCCAGTGCAGGGACTAATACGCCCAGGAATTTCGCAAAGGCGACCGCAACCGCTGCTATCGAGCCGGTCTGGATCACTAAAAAGCAAGTCCATCCATATAGAAAGCCGCACAAAGGATTCCACGCTTCGCGTAAATAGACATACTGACCGCCTGCCCAGGGAAGGCGAGCGGACAACTCGGCATAACAGGTGGCCCCTAACAGGGTCATCATGGCCGTGAGCAACCAGACCACTAATAGCCACCCGGCCGAACCGACATCGCGGGCTATGTCTGCCGAGACAATGAATATCCCCGAGCCGATCATCGTACCGATGACCAGCAAGGTGGCATCCAACCAGTTGAGCTGGCGACGGAATCCGGTCTCCTGAACGACCGTGCTCATATCAAGGTCGTAGCCCGAATATAGGTCTATACCTGATCGCAGAAGACTTAGAGCTAAGCAGCAAGAGTCAACTCTAAGCGCCAGGCCGAGAATAGCGGTCGTGGCAGGCCTGTTCGATTATGGTTTGGCCTTCGGCAATTCGGCCAGGCGAATGTTGCGAAAGCTCAGGTTTGTCGTGGGATCATGCCCTTGTAAGCTGATTGGTCCCGGGGTGAGTTTGGCTCCCTTGCGCGCGTTATCACTGGGCGGTCGGGCATCGGTGAAATCCACGGTCTGGTAGCCGTTCACCCAGATAGCAATATGCCGGCCGCGGGCGACGACGGTCACGGTGAACCATTCGTTATCATCCGAGACGACGCGACGGGCCGCCTGCAGGTTATATAGTCCGCCCGTGCCGAAATCCACGGGCTGGCTGCGATCCTCGCCCTTCCACTGGTTGCGCACCTGAGCCTCGTATCCGCTCCAGAACTCACCGGGAACACACCGGAAGAAGACGCCGCTATTGAGATGCTTTCCGTGCGAAAAAATCTCCAGTTGCAGGACGAAATCGTCCCACTGGCCGACCGTCTGGATGTCGCCGGGCCCATTCTGGATATTGAGTTCTCCCTTGTCGGTCACGGTGAATTTGGACTTTTTGCCTGGGATTTCTTTCCAGCCATCGAGATTTTTGCCGTTGAAGATAGGTTTGAGACCGGTGGGCCGAAATTTGACCGAGTGTAACACAAGCTGGTGGTTGTCAGCAACGGAGAAAATGACACGAACGGCAGTGGCCTGCTCGGGAGGAGCAAGCGAACCGGTACGCTGTTGCATTTTCGGGTCGGTAATACGCCAGGCGGTGGGTTTGCCGCCGGTCAGGGTGACCTGCAAGCTGTAAACGCCGTCGAGAGCAGCGTCGCCGGCCAGCGGAATGCCGACGTTGCCGAGCTGCAGTTGCGGACTGGTACCGATGAGTTGATATTGAGCATGCAATTCGCCGTCAGCCCAATCGGTAGTGGAAGTGATCCGCGAAGCTTTATTGCCGCCGACGATAAGCCGACCGCCGTTGACCACCACATCGCCTTCGCTTTGCCAGCCAAAAGTGGTTTCGCCATCGAAAAGCAACAACCAGCCGGCTTGGATCTCCTGGGGACTGAGTCGTTTGGCCAGGCTGGGATCGATCGCCCACAGGCTGGCTGCTGTTACACCCATAAGACCGGCCAAGATCAAAATGCTGCGTCGCATGGGAGTCCTCCGCGAGAAGGTATCTGATGCTGTCGGCGATAGTTACGCAGGCAGTTTACACCAAGCACCGCCGCTTGCCAACGGGGCTTCCCAGAAATCTCCACCAACGGCAGAGCGGGATTGGGTTCGGCCAGGACAACGCATCGGAGCCGTCAGGACGGTAACGGCGACTTACTGCCGGGCGCGATTGCTTGTCGCCGGGATACAATTTGGCGATGATTTCCAGACGATCAGGCTGGAGCAAGCCATGTCGCTGAGCGAATCGGCTGCTGTCGTGTGCGGAGCATTTGGTCGCGGTCGGGCTATCCTGGCCATTGCGGAAGTGGCGTTGCGACTGGTGTTCCGGCGAAAGGTGTTCTGGGTGTTTTACGCATTAGCAGCCTGCCATTTCCTGTCCTATTTTTTCGGCGTGTACCTGACCACGCAGCTGCGGGAAGCGGTAAGGCAACAGCAGGCCCAGATTCGTGTTCTTCCGTTCATGCGTGCAGCGAATCCGGGGCAGATGTTGCAGGTTTTCATCGGTCGGCTGGGGTTTGACGGTCGGCCGGCAATGTACCGCAACTTCGTCTGGTTACAGGGCTGGATCGTGGTCGTTGTGCTGGCACTGGCCGGGGCACTGCTGATCGGCCAGGATTACCAGAGCGGCGCGGTAACGTTTTACCTGGCCAAAGCCATTACTCCGACCGATTATGTTCTGGGCAAACTGTCGGCCATAGCGGCGGTTTTGCTGGCGACGACGGTGATTCCCGCTCTGGGCGTGTATGTGCAATACGGCATGTTCGAGGGCCCGGAGTATTTTGTCGAGCAATGGCGGGTGCCGATCGGTGTTCTTGGTTACGGACTGGTGCTGACAGCGGTGCTGGGTTTGCTAGTGCTGGCGACCGCCGCTTGGCTACGAAAAACGGTGCCGATGGTCATGGTCTGGCTGGGCATGCTGGTTTTCACCCGCACCTGGAGTCGAGTCCTCGTGGACGTTATGGACCTTTCGCCGCGCTGGCGGTTGCTGGATCTGTGGAATGACCTGTACGTGGTGGGCTCGCGGTGTCTCGGAGTGGCAGCGACGTTGCCGGGCCGCAGACCTAATCGCTCCGCATTGCAGCCGGACTGGGCAGAGGCGTTCCTGGTGCTGGTAAGCGTGTGCGTGTTTTCCTGGTGGTACGTGCAGCGAAAATTGCGGGCGGTGGATATCGTCGCGTGATAGCGGGTGGCTCATGGCACTCGTGGAATGGCGGGCGGTCACGAAGTGGTACGGACCGGTGCTGGCTCTGGATCAAGTCAGCCTTCGGCTGGGGCCAGGAATTACCGGACTGGTGGGGCCGAACGGCTCGGGCAAAACGACGTTGCTGCGTCTGGCCACCGGCCTGGCTCGACCAGATAGCGGCTCGGTCTGGGTAGCCGGTCTGCCGGCTGCGACTGCTCAGGCTCGGCGATATGTCGGTTATGTGCCCGAGATGGATGCTCTACCTCAGGATTGCACGGGCCGGGAATTTTTGCGTATCCTGGCCGGTCTGAGCAGCAGAACTGCAGCAAGTCAGGTGGAAAAATGGTTGACCACGCTGGACCTGACTGCGGTAGCTGACCGGCGCATTGGCAGTTACTCGAAAGGGATGCGGCAACGGTTGAAACTCGCCCAGGCACTGCTGCACGAACCCCGTGTGCTGTTATGCGATGAACCGTTCAACGGCGTGGATGCTTCCGCTCGTCAGCAATTGCAGGCGTTATTTCGCCAGCTTGCCGGCCAGGGTCGAGCGGTGGTGCTTTCCAGCCACCAGCTGGACGAACTGGAACGGTTGGCGGATCAACTGGTCATTCTGGGGCATGGCCGAGTTCTGGCGCAGGGAAGCTTGGCGGAGACACGGGCTTGCCTGGAAGCGTATCCGTTGCGGGTGCAAATTGACACGCCCCAACCGCGGCAACTGGCGGGCTGGCTCTTGCAGTTACCCATGGTGCAAAGCGTCGAGCTAGCTGGAACCGCCACTTTGCAAGTGCGGATTCGCCAACCGCAACAGTTTTTCCGCGACCTGCAACATCTCGTCCTGGCAAAATCGTGCGAGGTGAACGGACTGCAAATTCTCGACGCTTCCGCCGAAGCCGTGCTCCAGTACCTCCTGGCTGATCGAATCGGCAAGACAGGCAACTGGCAGAAACAGTAACGAAGGTAACGAAAACACGGCCAGGACACGGCCGTTCGCTGGTCGCGCTTGGCCGGTTCGCAGTTTCCTACCGCGATTCGCAGCCGATAGGCGGATAAAGGCGGCAGTAATGTCGCTTTCTGAGCGTGGTCAACGCAACCCGACCGGACGTTGGTGGCCGCAATATGCCCTTGACCTGATGAAACGCGGGACAGCTAACGATGCGGGGCAACTCAATAGCCGGAGCGCGATGGACTCGGTTTGGCCCAATACCGATACCGGAAACAAAACGTGTAGATTCCGCGACAGCGATGGAGCAAATCAATCAGCGTCTGGGCCTGGCGACATGGTCTAGCGTTTGGCAGGGAAGAAATCGTGCCCTGGCTAAGAATGGGGCTATCACGGTAGCGTTGTGCTGGCTGGTGGCGGTTGCCCTTACTTTGACGCAACCCAGCGTTGGTTACGCCGATTGGCCTTATCGTGCACAGGCCGGGCCTTTCCTCGTTGCAGCCGATGCGCCGGTGGAAGGACTCGACAGCCTCGCGGAGGAGTTGCTGCAGCTGAGCGAACGGATGCAGAATGACCTGGCGATTCCGCTGCGGATCGAGCGAATCCGGTTATATCTGTTTCACGACCGCGAATTGTTCGAAGCGTTTTTGCTGCAAAACATGCCGCAACTGACGCCGCGGGACATTAATCGCCAGGGTTTGTTCGTGCTGCGTGGCAATACGCCGGTGATCGTGGCCATGACCGGGCCGGAATTGCGTCGCACGCTGCGTCATGAGTTTGTTCACGCTGTGCTCAACCCATCCCTGCCACAATTGCCGTTGTGGCTGGATGAAGGTTTGGCCATGTATTACGAAGTTCCCGATGGAAGTGGCTGGCAGGAACGGCTCGCCGATTACCTGGCGCAGGCGGCGCGAACGGGCTGGCAACCGGACCTGGCACGGCTGGAATCGCTTACACGGATGCAGCAGATGGGCCTGGCGGAATATGCCGAAGCCTGGTCGTGGACCTTCCTGTTGATGCGGGGCGGGCCGGAATACCGTGAACGCCTGCGCAGCTACCTGGTAGAATTGCGTCGTGGGAGTAAACCGCGACCGTTGTCAGAACGCTGGACAGGTTCGGCCACATCCCCGGAAAAGTCCTGGCTGGTTTTTTACGGCTGGTCAACAGCACCCACGCGGCCACGGTTCTGGTCAGCCTTACGCCAGTGGTGGAATCGCTAACCGGCCCTCACGGATAATTCGTTCGCACCCTGGCCTGCAACTCCCGCCCACCCGGTTTACCAGAACCGCCAATCGGTGGCCGAACAACCACGTACACCAGTTCACATGCCGTCTGTCGTTGATACGCCTCAGCGGTTGCCGTTTCAATCCGGGTGCCGCGAATATCCAGCCGCGACAACCGCGGCAACGTCAATAGCGCTGGCAGGGACTGCGCGGTGATGGCAGTGCGAGCCAGGCCCAGTTCTTCCAGAGCCGGCAACGCCGCGATCTGGTCGGCGGCCTGATCGGTAATCCGCGTGCCATGCAAGCGAAGACGCTTCAGGCGTGGCAATTGCCGTAAAGCCGCCAGCCCGGCGTCGCTGATGGCCGTTTCGCTCAGGTCGAGTTCTTCCAGAGTGGCGAATTTGGTCAGTGCCTCCACGCCCGCGTCTGCAACGGCGGTTTGTCGCAATCCCAGCTCACGCAGGCGTTCCAGTTTCGGCAGGCTCTGCAACCCGGAATCGCTAACCCGCGTGCCATTCAGACACAGCACTTCCAGAGCCGGCCAAACGTGCAATGCCGGCAGGGCTCGGTCGGTAATGTCCGTATAAGCCAGCACCAGCTCCCGCAACTGGCGGTACTTGCGAAGGTGTGATAGTCCGGCATCGGTAATGGCATTGCCGGTGAGCACCAGTCGCCGCAGATTCGGCAGCTCGGGAAGCTGTGCCAGTTCCGCATCGGTAATTCCTGTTCGTAACAGCACCAGGGTGTGCACGGCCGGCAATTGCCGCAAATCTTCCGGCCAGGTCGGCGACCAGGGCAGGTCGCTGAGATCAACCCGCATTCCCGAGCCGATTTCCTCGTCGCAGCTAATCTTCGCTCCCGCCAACTCCAGCCGACGAACTGCACGGTCTGCTTCAGAAACTGGCTGACCGCATCCGCTCAGCAACCACACCAGCAGGACCAGGATGGCTGCTATCTGCCGCAATGAAAATCGAAAATCTCTCGTCCGACAACCCATCCGCGAACCCGCTGGTTTCGGTGGGTGCAAAACGCGTTGCTGCGGTCGAGCCGATTTCACGCGCCAACCGGTTGCGGCGACCGCTGCCGTTTTCGCTGCCGCTGGAGCAAAGGCAACTCGGCAGCTGCGCGTTGCGCTGGCCGGGTCGGATCGGGCATCCCTTCCGGCCAGATGTGGAAACCACCCCGTTGCGGTGGGGATTCGCCCGCGATCTCCCAGGTGCCCCAGATACCCTTGCCTTCGTTGAAGCCGCGATAATACACAGCATGCCGACCCACGTATTGTTTGATCCATTCGCAGCGTCCGCTGGCCAGGTCATAAGTTCCGTGCAAGCGAAAATCGCCGACGCAATCGCGACCTTCCCCTGTAAGCCGACCCTGGCGAAACGTCAAGATCAACTCCATTTCGTGTCGGCCCGGTGGCAATGCCGGCTGCAGAAAGAAACCCACCCACTTCCCGCTTGGAAAGCGCGGGTCGGTCTCCAGTTCCTGGCTCTGCGGCGCGTCTGCATTCATGCTCGCTGCTCCCAATCGGCAACCCTGTAACGGCAACCTCGCTAAGTCATTCTAGCCAGCCGCTAGTGCATTATAATGCTCTGGCCAGCTACGGAGCATTGAGCATGAGCGACGAAGCTACCATCCCGCCACGGCAGGAAGGACACGAATGGATACGCTGGATTCAGGCGCAATACGGTGGTCCAGCTTTTATACGTCGCGGGAAACGCCTGCTGGATGCCCTTCACGAACTGGAACAATCCCTGGCTCGCTTACGTCAGCCAGGCCACGATGAAGATTGGCTGGCGATGGTACGTGTGCGTCTGGGTCAGCTATACGCACTGGCCGGCGGTTGGAAAAACTTAGAACCCCTCCTTGATTCGGCCAACCTCCATATAATCCAGCAACTTTACGCAGACCTTCAGCCACAACTCCGTTTGCCCCCTTCTCCGGATCCGCGGCCCGCCGTGCTCCGCTCTGCCCTGCGGGAGCTGCAGGAGGCCATCACCTATTTTAACCGTCGCTGGCTCCGCCATTTGCAAAATTTAGACCTAAGCCCCTATGAGCGCCTTATAGCCGACTATAACCGCTACTATGTCTTAGAAAAAGAATGCTTCCTGCAATCGCCGCGCTTGGCGCGCCTGGGATTTAAGCCCTTACCGCCTCTTAGCTGGCAATCGCTCCTGGAGCGGTTTCCGCTTCTGCCGGTGCCTCAGTTGCGCGAACAAAAGCCAGACTACTAAGCGTCGAGCTGTCTGCCATGACTCCGGAACCATTCGTAGATTGTTTCATTCTGACCGGCCCCACAGCCACCGGAAAAAGCGAAGTCGCCCTGGTTTTAGCGCAGTATTTGCATGCCGAGATCATTTCTATGGACTCCATGGCGTTGTATAGAGGTATGGACATCGGTACAGCTAAACCATCGCTGGCAGCGCGACAGCAGGTGCCTCATCACTTGATAGATGTATTAGAACCGTGGGAATCCGCGAGCGTGGCCTGGTGGTTACGTCAGGCGGCTCAATGTGTGCGGGAAATTCGCAGTCGCGGTAAGGAGGTTTTATTTGTCGGCGGTACGCCTCTTTATCTCAAGGCCTTACTGTGTGGCATCTTCGAAGGGCCGGGAGCCGATCCGCAACTGCGCCAGCAACTGGAGCAATATAGTGGCAAGGAATTGCATGCACAACTGCTCAGCGTTGACCCGGCTGCCGCGGCACGCATTCATCCTTCCGATAAACGGCGTTTAGTGCGCGCATTGGAAGTGTGGCACCTGACCGGTCGGCCACTTAGCTCCTGGCAACATCAGTTCGATACTCCCTGGCCCAGGCGTTATCCGCCCGTGTGGCTGGATTTACCCCGGCCGATCTTATATCGCCGGATTGAAGCGCGGGTGGATAAGATGATCGAGGCGGGTTTAGAAGAGGAGCTTCGCCGACTGTTGCAAAGACGGGATCACGGTGAACCATTAAGTCGTCAAGCACGCCAGGCTCTCGGTTACAAAGAACTTCTCGACTATATAGAGGGACGTTGTAGCCGCGACCAGGCCATTGAGCGAATCAAGGTACGGAGCCGACATTATGCGAAACATCAACTCACATGGTTTCGGCATCTTCCGGGCTTAGTGCGGCTGCCTATCGAAGAGCACGAAGCTCCCGAACACATTGCCCAACGCGTCTATCACGTCTGGTTTCCGCCAGAGCAAGCTGAAGGAAAAACTGATTCGCCAACCGGCAGCCATACCCCTGACGACACATAGATTTCCGACCGAAACGATCAACAATCCCTTACGCCACTTGGTAAGGAAACTGCTCATGCTTCGCGGAAAATTTCTCCGGAGCTTAGGTCCCAACGTGTTAGAGGATGGACAAATCTGCTGGCGGGTGTGGGCACCTTTAGCCGAACGAGTAGAATTGATTCTGTTTCCTGAGCCCGGCAAGACTGCTTGCCTGACCATGACGCCGGAAGACCTCGGTTATTATTCCCTCGTTTTACCGCATGTCGAGGACGGTTTATGTTACGCTTACCGTCTCAATGGCGCTGAGCTTTACCCCGACCCGGCGTCGCTATGGCAACCGCAGGGAGTGCATCAACCGTCCGCGGTGGTTAGAACCGATCGGTTTTCCTGGTCGGATCATCGCTGGAAGGGAATACAGTTGCAGGACTTGATCATTTACGAATTGCATGTGGGGACCTTCACCGAGGCTGGAACGTTTACAGCAATCGTTGATCGTTTGCCCGATCTAATAGATTTAGGCATCACGGCTATCGAACTCATGCCCGTGGCACAATTTCCTGGCGAACGAAATTGGGGATATGATGGTGTGCACCTATACGCGGTACAAAATAGCTACGGCGGACCGCATGCGCTGGCAGGGTTAGTAGATGCCTGCCACAGGCATGGCGTGGCGGTCATTCTGGATGTGGTATATAATCATTTAGGGCCGGAAGGGAATTACTTAGACCATTTCGGCCCCTATTTCAGCGATCGGTATCGCACGCCGTGGGGCCCGGCTCTGAATTACGATGGTGCCGGTTCCGATGAGGTACGCCGATACATTTGCGACAATGTACGCCTATGGCTGGAGGAGTATCATATAGATGGCCTGCGCTTAGATGCCATTCACGCTATCTATGATATGTTGCCTCGGCATATTCTGCACGATATTCGCCAGGCCGCCGATGAGATAGCAACTAGGCGTGGCTGGCCTGCTTTGTTAATCGCCGAAAGTAACCTCAACGATGTCCGTTTTGTCAAGCCCAGGGAGCAGTGTGGCTACGAACTGGATGCGCTCTGGAACGATGACTATCACCATGCCTTACATGCATACTATACGGGCGAACGCAACAGCTACTATATAGATTTCGGCGAAGCGCAGCAGATTGCTAAGGCCTGGGAACACACTTATGTATTGGACGGGGTCTATTCTAAGTATCGGCAACGGCGGCAGGGAGCGCCGGCGCGAGGAGTCAGTGGCGAGCATTTCGTGGTCTATTTGCAAAACCATGACTTAGTGGCTAATCGTATCGGTTACCATCGCTTAGTAACCCGTTTAGAGCCGGCAACGTATCGGCAAGCGGTATGCCTGGTGCTGGCCGCGCCCTATATTCCGCTCCTGTTCATGGGCGAGGAGTATGGTGAAGATAGGCCGTTTTATTTTTTCACATCGTTTCTCGATGCCGACCTGGCAAGAAAGGTTCAAGAGGGGCGTCGGGCTGAGTTACTGCGCATGGGCTGGGCTGGTCCGATTGCGGATCCCCAGGCAGTGGAAACGTTTTTGGCGTGTAAACTCAGCTGGGACTGGCCGGCGGGTTCCTTGCGGGCAGCCTTACGGCGAATGTATCGCGATCTGCTGAGCTACCGGAAAAGCTGGCCGGCGTGGCGGGACTTTGTAAATCGTCGGGCCATGCTCCATACACCGCAGGAGCCGAAGCTCCTGGAATTGTGGCGTGGGGATGTTGAGGGCGGAACCGGGACACGCTTGCTCTGTAACCTGACCGCGGAACCGCAGCCGCTGCCTGCTTGCAGGCCTAGTGAGGCACTGCTCTTCAGCAGCGAATGGGCCAGGTACGGTGGTGTGCGAAAGCCGGAAAGTGCTGGCGACGTGCTGTATCCCTGGGAGTGCGTAGTCTATGGCCCATCGGCGTGGTTAGCACACGGCGAATAAAGTGATTCGTTGCCGCTATGCTGGGAGAATTCTAAAATCGGCCAAAATTACAAGCGGAGTCAGCGGGCATGAAGGAACCGTGGCAGGTCTATATGCAGATGGGCGTGGTGCACGGGATGTTGTTCCCGGAATGTCTGGCCGGCACCGGGCCGATCCGCGAGACACTGCAGGTGGTTGTCGAGGATACGTTTTTTGAGGCCGTGGATGTGGGCGCGATCGAGGATGCTCAGCAGCGCTGCGAATGTGCTGCTTTATTGCGGGACAGTCAACTCAACGTCTCGTTTGCGTGTCAGCCGACGCAGTTGCGTTTGCAGCTGGACCTGAACGCAGCTGATGCCGAGCAGCGTGAACATGCTTTTCGCACACTGGTAGCCCTGTTTCCGCAAGCGAAGGAACTGGGAGCACAGCGGATATTCGTCATGAGCGGCAAAAATGTGCCGGTGTCGGAACGGCGAGCGGCGCTGGAGCGGCTGGTGACGATGTTACGGCGACTGTGCCGCGAGGCCCGAGAACAGGTCGGTTTGCCGTTAGCGCTGGAAATCTTCGACCACGACGTGGATAAGAAAGCCCTGGTTGGTACGTGCGAGACAGCGGCGTGGGTAGCCCGCGAGGTTCGCCGCGATTTTCCTGATTTCGGTCTGCTGCATGATCTGAGCCACATTTACCTGTGCCACGAACAACCGGAGCGGCATTTTCCGCTGATCCGCGAGTATCTGGTGGCGATGCACCTGGGCAACAGTGTATCCCGCGCCGGGCATCCGCTGTACGGCGACACGCATCCGCCATTCGGAATCCCAGGCGGGGATGTGGACGTTCCCCAGGTGCGGAACTGTTTGAAAGCGTTATTTGACATCGGGTTTCTGCGTGCGGGCCGTCGGCCGGTAGTCGCGTTTGAAGTGCGAACGCCTCCAGGCATGAACCCCCGGACGGTCATTGCTAACATGAAACGCACCCTGGCGCAGGCGTGGTGGGACTGGTGAGGAACAAACAGTGGCTCGCAAAACGCAGGCAACCAAAGGCTCAACCCGCGCGAAGAAACAAGCTGGCACCGTCAGCGGTCGCCGACTCAGTCTGGCACAACGCCGCGAACTGGCCAACAAAGTTGTGGAGACACTCCGCCGGCTCTATCCGGACGCCAGATGCAGTCTCGACTATCACACGCCGTTGCAGCTATTGATTGCTACAATCTTGTCAGCCCAGTGCACGGATGAGCGGGTCAACAAAGTTACGCCGGCACTGTTCGCACGCTATCGCAGTGCCGCCGATTTTGCCAGCGCAGACCCTCGAGAACTGGAAAATTACATCCGCTCCACCGGATTTTACCGCGCCAAAGCGAAAAACATTATCGCCTGCTGTCGGGCGCTGGTCGAACGCCACGGTGGCGAATTGCCACGAAGCCTGGAGGAACTGACGAAGTTACCCGGAGTGGGCCGAAAGACCGCCAACGTCCTTCTGGGCACTGCCTGGGGCATTCCCGCAGGAATTGTGGTGGATACGCATGTTCGGCGTTTGGCTCGCCGCATGGGTCTGACTCAGCACACCGATCCCGACAAAATCGAACGCGATCTGATGGAATTGATCCCGCAGGAGGAATGGATAGCGTTTGGCCATCGCATGATCTACCACGGTCGGCAAGTGTGTCTGGCACGCAATCCCCGATGCGACCAGTGCGCCCTCAACTCGTTTTGCCCGAAAATCGGTGTGCAGACACGAAAAAGTCAGGCCACCCGAAAACGCCGTCAGGATGCCGATTAGTAATCCTTGCGAGGCAGGGCGAGTAAAGCGTCGCGGAATTCCTGAGCGGTCTGGAAACGTTTATCCCGATCACGTTCGACAGCTTTGAGCAGGAACGCCACCATAGCTGGATCGAGATCGGGCCGAACATCCAGCGGATGTTTAGGCGGATCGTTGAGGTGGCTGAGCATGGTTTGCAAACTTTGCGTGCCTTCCCAGGGGAGTTTGCCGGTAATGGTTTCGTAGGCGGTAACGCCGAGAGCAAACAGGTCCACGCGGTGGTCGGTAGCTTGACGTTTGATCAATTCGGGAGCCATGTAGTTGGCGGTACCAGTGCGGTTGCCTGGACGAAGGAATTCCGGCCGATTGGGTATGGCCAGACCGAAATCAATCAGTTTGACCACGCCCTCATGCGACACCAGGATATTGCGTGGGCAGATGTCGCGGTGCAGGTAGCCCTGACTGTGAACGTAAGCCAGGCCTTCGGCTGCCTGGATGAGGATACCGATTCGCTTGCCCCGCAGAGCCGGGCTATTGGTTTCGATGAGGTAATTCAGTCCAGCCCCTTCGATCAACTCCATCACCAAGAACGGTTCGCCCTCGGTGGTCATGCCGTACTCGTAAGTGGTAACGATGTTGCGATGGCGGAGGCTCAAACAAATGGCTCCTTCGCTGGGTTTGTGCAGCCCTACGAAGCGTTGCTCGAAGCGTTTGGTTTTTTCCTTGTCGAGGATTTTGAGGCAGACGGTTCGGCCGAGCTTGCGGTCGTAGGCCCGGAAAACGCGCGACATACTCCCCTGGCCCAACCGCCCCTGCAAAACGAAGCGGTCTTGAATCCGCACCGGTTTCTGCTTGTTTTTCGAGGAGCTGAAAAGTCCGAGAATCTTGTCGAGGATGCTCACGGTTGGACAGCGGGGCTGATTCCGCCGCTCCTGTTCCTCTGGAGCCCCGGCAGGCTAACGCCCGCCGCTTTTGCGATCGCTGGCGACCCAACGCCCAGTCTTCGTGAGTCCCACACCGGGCCGATGGCCGCCATCATTTGCCACAATAGTCAATCAGACGGGCCAGTTCGGTACGCAAATCCTTGCGGTGGACGATGCGGTCAATAAAGCCGTGCTGCAGGAGAAATTCGCTGGTCTGGAATCCTTCGGGCAGTTCGAGGCGAACAGTGGCCCAGATGGTGCGTTGCCCGGCAAAGCCGATCAGCGCTTTCGGTTCGGCCAGGATAATGTCGCCGAGCGTGGCAAAACTGGCGGCAGCACCGCCCATCGTCGGATTGGTCAGCACCGAAATATACAGCCCGTTGGCCTGGTCATAGCGAGCCAGCGCCGCCGAAACCTTGGCCATTTGCATCAATGACAGAATTCCTTCCTGCATCCGCGCACCCCCGCCAGAGCCCGAAACAATAATCAACGGCAAGCGCAGACGTGTTGCTTCTTCGATGGCGGCGGTGAGTTTCTCGCCGACTACCGAGCCCATGCTCCCGGCCATGAAGGCAAAATCGGTAACGCCGAACACCACGGGCCGACCGCGAATGTAGCCTTTACCGACCACGGCCGCCTCGGTCAGACCGGTTTTCTCCTGTTCCTTTTTCAACCGCTCTGGGTAGGGCATGCGGTCCACGAAGCCAATCGGATCGCAGGAATGCAGGTCGCTGAACCACTCTTCAAAACTATCCGGGTCGAGCAGTGAGCGAATACGGTCGCGGGCGGAAAGATAGAAGTGCCAATCGCATTCCGGGCAAACATTGAGCCGTTCTTCGACCTCTTTGCGATAGAGCGTGGCTTTGCAGGACGGGCAGAGAATCCACAATCCCGCGGGAATACCACGCTTGGGTTTCTGCCTGTTTTTCAGAACCATACGCAAGCGCTCCTTCGGCTGACCGTGCCGATTCGGTCTGGGAAAAAGTAGGATTCACGGCTTGCGGAAAGTGGCGACCGAGGTTTCCAGCAGGGGCAAAGTGGCCCCGGCATAGCTGGGATGATCGACTATGAGAATGCCCAGGCCAAGCTGACCATCCGTGTGCTGGTAGTAATAACCGCGCAATTGTTCGCCCTTATCAGTAATGAATCGGCCAGCGACGCGGGCAAATAGCCGACCCTGGATCAGACCACGTTCGATGCTCTTGTCGAATTCCCAGCGTCCGCCATTGTTAGGAATTTTCGCCACCATGCCCTGCACAATCTCATCCAGGGACATGCCGGCTAATTGCGTGTCCAGAGGCGTCAGGCTCACCATCAGTGTCGGGGCGACTCCGACATCCTCGTGCGGTGGGCCGAAGCAGTTTACCATGATTTCGCTGCCCAGGCCAGGCTTACCTGTCTCGATCTTGTAACCGCTTGGCGGACGGAAAGCGAAGGGGCCAACCTTGGTTTCCCCGGCCAGTTGTGCGGCGAGTGCGGGGTCGGGTTGCCAGGGATCGCGACGTGAAACTGGCGGCGTTTTTTCCGCTGGCTTGGTTTTTTCCATCGGTTTAACGGAACCGGGAGCAGGTGATAGCAGTTCCTGGCGGGCCTCGACACGGGGAGCTACCGTGTCCAGAGACGGGAGGGTTTCTCCGCCAGCCATGGTGCACAACGCCTTGAACACTTCGGGCGAAATGTTGCGTGTGATATATCGCACACTGCCATCTGCCATAACCACGAAGGTTCCCGGCTTGCCACCGTGAGTTGGCGCCAGAAAACCGTAGGGGCGACCGACATCGTTACCGGCCAGGCTGGTGCCGCGCATGGTGGATCCGCCCCCCTGAATCCAGGGCCCAGCCAGACGCGAATCCACCTGAATCATCAAAATGGTGTTGCTGGTGCCGTCGCGGATTTCGTCCAGACGGGTTGGTGGCCGATAGGCAGGATCGCCGAAAATGCCGGCTCGCGGATCGTCCTTGCGGTAGAAAGGAGCGTCCGGACCGACGCCCGCCATGCCGACAAAGTGCGACAATGCCACGCGCATTTCGCGACCACCAGCTTTGGCTTCGCCGAAATATGGGGGAGCTCCGGGATGCAAAAATTGCGGCACCAGCACACGAGCCGCTTTCAGGTTTTGCCCGTCGTACCACGGTTTGCTGGGGTCGATCTGGGTGTAAAGCATGCGGTATCGGTCATCGTCGAAGTAAGGCAACAACTCACGCAGGAAGGAAACGCGTTCATCCAGGCGAAGGTTACCGCGACCGCCGAAGGATTCATCTCGTGCTATCAGAGCTCCGGGCGGGAAGCTTCGCCCATGCTGCTCCGGATAAGCTGCCGCTGCCCGTCCCAGATCGTGGATACGAAAACCGCGACCGTGTAATTGCATTTCCCCACGTGCGTAAACGAGCTGGTCTTCGAGTGCCTGCAGCAGTGGCGTGGTCGGTTGGGTCAGTGTCAGGCCCACCTGGACGTATTGGTCAACTTGCTGGACGTATATGCTGAGAATGGGTTTATCGGGGTCAATGGTCACCTGGTCTGCCGGTAAGGGCGATCCGCCCGAGCCCGGTGCAGGCTGCACGATTCCTCCATCCGTTCGAGGAGCGCCGCCCGGTCCGCCTGGAGCACTTCCGCCTCCGGGACCGCCGCCGATATTCGGTTGAATCGGTTTGATTCCACCTGGCCCGCCTGGAGCACTTCCGCCTCCGGGACCGCCGCCGATATTCGGTTGAATCGGTTTGATTCCGCCCGGCCCGCCTGGAGCACTCCCACCTCCCGGACCGACATCCGATTCTCCAGGTGCACCGCCACCACCTCGCGGCATCGGTTGCCCCATCGGCGCGGAGCTGCCCTCTCCGCCTGGGACGCCGCCCGGAAGAACGCCTCCGCCTCCCGGCACCTGACCGGTGCCGCCGGGCTGATCACCGCCGATGTCGGCTGCCAGTTCCTTGTCCAGGTCATGCACCAGCACATTGGTGTCGAGGGCTTTGGCGATCGTTTGGCGAATCAGCGGGAGATTGATGCGAAGGACGGTGTTTTTGATTCGTTCGGCTGCGGAAACTTCCGGAGCGTGCAAGGCAACACTGACGGCCACGGGAGCATCCGGCAGCTGCACCAGCGCAAAGGCCAGACCGTCCACCTGAACCAGTTCGCGCGTGGCAAAGCTGAACGATTGCGGTAACCATTGCAGCCAGGCCTGGAGTCCGGCCAGCAAATCCCTGGACTGTTTCTGCGTTCGCCATTCACCGTACAGCAGCGTGTACGGCCCTTCGCGGTCGATGCGATCCACTAAAAGCCGGAAATCGCGTGGCAGGGTCAGGAAAGTAGCGAATTCGGCAATGGGTGCGGTGGCGTCGGCATTCGATTCGACACCTGCGACACGCCATTGCAGCGTCGGCGGCTTCTCCAGCCAGGCCGCCAGCAATTCTTCGTGAGCGATGACCAGGGTCTTGCGGTCGCCGGCCAGATGCACGGCTGCTTTTTCGCTCAGCGAAGCCAGTGGAAATCTGTCTCCCAGCAGTTCATTCAGAAACCGCGCCCGCCCCAGATAGTACTCTTTCCCGGCGCGAGTCTGCCGGCTATCGGGCTGAATCCGCAGAGCTGACTGCACACGTTCCCAAACGATCGGCGTCTTGCTGGTTACGATGATCATGCACTGCTGCCGGGTGGTCAAACCGGCCACGACCAGATCGTTGATTTGCCCCAATTCCACTCCGAGTTGTTGCTCAAAGTCCTGCGGTTGGAATCCGGCCTGGTCAAAAATCACCTGCTGGGCGAAACTTTTGAGCAATCGCTCGACTGGCAGATGCAAAAAGATTTGCGTGTCATTGGGCAACAGATTGGTGGCATGGGCTCGCCAGTTTCCCAATCGGACAATGCGAGTCCGCCGGATCGCAGAAATGGCTTCGGCCAGTTCCCGGCGAAGTTCGGCATTGACCCGAACCCCGCTCATGGCCAGTTCCAGAACGCGCAGGATTGGTGCCGGGTCCTGCTCCTGCTTGGCCAGTTCCAGAGCTTTTTCCCGCAGTTTCTTGAGCAGTTCCTGGCGTTGCTGGGGCGGGGAATTGTGAAGCATGCGTACCACCTGGCTACGGAGCTTCTGCACCTCCTGTCCCTGAGCCGCGAGCAATTGTTCGATGAGCTTGTCGGTGTTCCCTCCCGGTTGATTCGCTCGGGGTTGCCCGCCCAGGTCGCCGCTTGGTTGTGGACCGCCTCCGCCGGGCTGCGCCGGTATATTCTGACCGGGAACGTTCGCCGGTGGAACAGGATTCTGCGGAACATCGCTGGCCTGCTCCTGCGAACCGCCCGACAGCAAAAGCACAACAATCAGCACCACCCCCGCCACCACCAGCAAGCCGGCTCCGATGAAAATCATCAAGCGCACCTGGCTTTGCTCAGCGGACTTTTTGCCCTTCTTTTTCGGCTTGGGGGATTCGGCTTCGGCTTCAACTTCCTCTTTCTTCGCCTTTTTGGACTGCTTGCTGGCTTTGCCTGACGGCGATGTGTCCTGAACCAGCACTGCCTTCCGGCATTTGGGACAGGTGATTTTTTTGCCAATCAGCTCGCGGTTCTTGATGATGATCGTGCCCTGGCATTCCGGACAGGTTTGCCGGATTTCCGATGCCGACGACATGTTTTTTTCTCCCGCAACTCGGTTTGGCCTCAGACCAGCACCTACTCTTTATCATAATCCGAGTTGAGGCAATATCAAAGTGGCGGATTAAGGAATTCCCCGAGCGAGTCTGGCCAGAGACAAATCCGTTCTGCGGGGAGATTTTGTCAGGCCGGTCATGGGCATAGCGGAACGGGGTCGCGGCTGTTATGCAAAACCGCTCTAGCGTTCTTCGCCAATGGTTGCTATACGTTCGGGCCGACAAGCCTGCTCGAAGACGTGATTGACGACACTTCGCCGACGCCGACCGATGGCGAAACTGCCATCGTGCCCACTCGCGGGGAGACGAGTCCCGGCGTCCAGGTTGCCAATCTCCTCAAGGAGACGACCGATGCACGGTAAGCCAAACTGGGGTTTATTGGCCGCCACGGTGCTGGCAACTGCAATTGCCACCCTGGCTGTGCTGGAATACCTCCACCGCCATCCCGACTGTCGCCTGGGTCGCTGGTGGCACAGCGCCCAGCAAACCGTTTCGCCCACCGAGCCGGCCACACCTCGGCTGCAACTTCGCGCCTGGCAAAGCAGCGACTCATCGCCCACCGCCGAACCCGATTCGCCTCCCTCCATTCCGCCCGACATACTGCAACAAAGCCTGCGCGAATTGCGGTTGCTCGACCAGTTTGCCTCGGGGTCTGCGGCGTCGGAACCGGCTGTAGCATCCGCCCCGGCAGTGGATGAGTTTTGTCCGGAAAAAATACCTGTGCCGCCCCGCTGTGTCCTGGCTGATGCCGACACACCGCAGGAACGCATCGCCATTCCCGATGGCCGAACCCTGGCTCCTGTCGTGAGCGTCGAAACGCTCCCGGTTGCGCCCAAACCGGTGATTCCGGAAAACACGCCGGATGACCTCGATGACGACACCGCCACACAAACCGAACCGGCTGACGACACACCAGGCGATCCGGAGCAATCCGAACCAGCTGAGGAAACAGTGCCGGCTTGTCGGCAAAGTTCCGCCTCGCCGACACACAAATTCTCGACCGGCGGTGCTCGCGTGGTTGCCGTAGCCAACGGCCCCTGCTGTACGGATGTGGATATCGTGGTCGAGGTGCGAAACCAGCTGAACAATTTCCTCAGCTGGCTCTGCGGTTGGTGCCAGCCTACGGAAGACACCTGTTGCCGCTCCACTTTCCACACCCGAGTATCGAAGAGCGGGGATTGTTGCTGCCGATGTGAGCAAGCGAAAAAGCAAACCGATTGCGATACCGGAGATTCACCCGTAAAACCACACCATGCCCGCAACTCTGAAGCAGACCAATCGGGCCAGAATTGCTCACACCGTGCAGCCTCGCCACCGGTTCAGCAGAAGCTGGTGCTTCGGATTTATCCCGTGGCTGATCTCGTTGAGTCAGCAGAGGACGGCCTCGATCTCGAAGCCCTGGTGGCGAAGCTGTTGGGTAGCCAGTGTTGCCCTGACACTCGACTCCATTATCCTTGCCCTACATACAGCCCGCGCGACGAAGAGGCTTGGGTGGCTTATCACAATGGTTGTCGAGCTCTGGTGGTGATGGAAACATGCGAAAATCACGGCAGGATCGCGGCATTCCTCAGCGAAATGCGTAAAGCCGCCCGGATTAAGAGTGAACTGGAGCGTGCGCGTCGCTGTCAGGAAGCATCGGAGTCCACGCGAGAACTACCCTGCCCCGTCGGCGAACCCGAACGTGTAATCGTTGTGCCGATCGTCCGGCCGGTCCTCGTGCCGGTAGCCGTGCCTGTACCCGTTGGGGTACCCGATACAGAATTGCCGCCGCCACAATTTCGCGTTCCCGATCCAGGCTCCGAGGACGAACATTGCCCTGAATGTCCGGCCCGGCGATTCGTGCTGCCCACTACGCCAGAACAACTCCCGGATTGCCAGGGCATGCCTGCGGAAATTCTGCCCATGCTTCGCCAGCTCTTTGAACAGTTGCGCGGCGCGATTCCCAACGTAACACCGGCATGCCCGCAGTACCCGAAGCGAAGTTCCTGCCCGTCCACGCTTCCGGTGTTGCCATCCGACCAGGAAGATGGCGAGGATGATTGTCCGCCATACGACGACGAAGACCTCCAGCCTCTCGAAACCGATCTCTCCCCACCGATCGGCTAACCAGTTTGTCCGGGGTGTGCCGTCGGCTCATACGCGCTGCCTCTTGAAACCGAACTGTACGCAGTGGTCGCCTGACCAGCTCCAGGGATCGCCTAACAGGAGAACCATCGCAAAAACGGTATCCGTTTTGCCGTCCAACTCCCAGGCTGCGAACTCATCAGCAGCATCCAGCCCGAGCCGCTAGCGCCAGATCAAGCACCGTCGCCATTAGATGGAAAGCAGCTCGCGTCCGATCAAGAGCGGCTAACGTCGGATCAAGATCGGCTGACCGCAGATTAGAAACGGTTCGCGTCAAATCAAGAGCGGGGGGCGTCAGCCCCCCGTGGTGTCGCACACGCTAGTGCACGTGCATTTCCAACACATTACCGACAACGTTCGTACCACAGAACCATGGCGGGCTGACGCCCGCCGCTCCTGATTCGGTGGTCTGTTCGCCGAACATTATTCGCTCCGCTCTGCAGGCGCGACCCGCTACCAACCCACGGCGGGCTGACGGCAACCGCTCTTGTTTGTCGGTTCGGTTGTCGCTGAACGATGCTCGGTTCTCAACGTAGATATGGCAGACCTCTTAAGTTGCTTTTACGCCATCGGACAAACTTCCCGATTATCTGCCACCGGCCAATGATCACTGGCCACCGAATTTCGCTCCGTTAGCGCGCAAACTTTGCCGATGTCCGATCACTGGTTCCAGATCACTGACGACCGAATTTCTCTCCGTCAGTAGGTGAACTCTCCCGATAGCCAGCCACCGGCCACCGATCACCGGCCACTGTTCACTGATCACCGGCCACTGTTCGCTGATCACCGGCCACTGAAGGCTAGCTGGGCTGGTGTCCAGCCATCCGGCGCGTGTCAGATGCGGCGGAGGTGATAAATCACACGTTCGGCAAACTCGCTGCTCGATGCTCCTGCTTCCGGGCCGTAACCAGGATACTGCCGGGCGATGTCGTAAGTAACGTAAAGTTTTTGACCCGGTCCGCGTGCGGCAATCTCTTCGCTCTCGGCAAAGGTCATTTCCAATCCGCGATAGACCAGATTGGCTGCTTCGTGCCAGCCGAGGTGCTCTAACAGCAAGGCCCCGGAAAGGATGACGGCACTGGGATTGGCCATGTTTTTACCCGTGTATTTCGGCGCAGTACCGTGAGTGGCCTCGAACATAGCAGCCTGGTCGCCGATATTGGCTCCGGCTGCCAGTCCGATACCTCCCACCAGAGCCGCCACTGCGTCCGACAGGTAGTCGCCATTAAGATTCGGCGTGGCAATGACGCTATACTCATCCGGCCGGAGCTGGATTTGCTGAAACATGCTATCGGCAATGCGGTCGTTGACCAAAACCTTGCCCGCACGCTCAGCTCCGCGAGCGACTTCCTCTTCCGTAACCACAAAGGGGCGGAACTCGGTTACGGCCACCTCGTAACCCCAATCTTTGAAGGCTCCCTCGGTGAACTTCATAATGTTGCCTTTGTGCACCAGCGTGACGCTCGGCAGTTTTTTGTCAATGGCGTAGCGGATGGCCATTCGCACCAGGCGTTTCGTACCTTCGGGGCTGATCGGTTTGATGCCGATACCAGCCGAGAGCGGAATGTTGTAGCCCAGCGAATTGATAAACTCGATCACCTTGCGGGCACGCTCCGTGCCACTCTTGAACTCGATGCCACAATAAACATCCTCGGTGTTTTCGCGGAAAATGACCATGTTGACCTGGTGGGCCCGCTTATTGGGAGCCTCGATGCCTCGAAAATACCGCACCGGTCGCACACACGCATACAGGTCAAAGCGCATCCGCAGATAAACGTTGATACTGCGAAAACCTCCACCGATTGGCGTGGTGAGTGGCCCTTTGAGTCCGACGCGGTAATATTCGAAGGCCCGCAGCGTGTCATCCGGGAGGTAAAGTTTACGCTGATCCTCCTCGCTCAGATTGTTGACCTCTTCGTCGCGGACATGGGGATAATAACGCTCCCGGGCAGAATCTCCCGCGTAAATGTCGAACCAGACGATGCGGCGCCGACCGGCATACGCATGTTCGACGGCCGCATCCAGAACCCGCACCGCACAGGTGGTGATCCCCGGCACCGTGCCGACATCTTTCCCGATTCCATCACCACGGATCAGACACACAATCGGATCGTCCGGCACCTGCCAGCGTCCCTGAGCATCCACCTGAATGCGATTTCCCTGACTCGGCGGCGTCAATCGTTCGAAAGTTGGAACGCTCATGATCGTTTGCCCCTTTGTCGCGGTTCTGCTTAGCGACGACCGGACAGAGCCACATCCCATCTTGGTAGCCGGGTCTGCTCAGCCCTTTGCCTGAAGTTCCGCTAAGCGACGACCGGACAGTCTATTGCACTAATTTCCCTCCCCCTGTCAAGATAGCACCCGACAAGCCTGCCAGCACGTTGAGGAAAAGTACCGCGATTTCACCCGTTTCCCCAGCCTCATCTTCCAGTTCGATCCGACCGGCTGCCAGCACGTTCAGGAAAAGTACCGCGATTTCACCTCCCCGTGTCAAGATAGCACCCGGCAACCGGCAGTGCCCGGTAATTACCCTTCCGGTGATTCTTCTCCATTGCGCCAGCGTGGTGTTCCCCCCGAGCGCCAGACCGCTTATCCATGCGAATAGATCAACGCCATCCGGTAGAACCGGGCGCCAGACGAACCACATTTCGCAAACCACCGAAATCCTCACCGATAGTGGGGCTTCGATTGCAAGGCGCCAGACGAACCACATTTCGCAAACCACGGGCGACACAATTAGCACAGTTGTGTTCCGAAGCTGTGGATGGAAAGGCTCGCCTCCTCCGTTGCCTGGCGACACGATTAGCACGGTGGCGTTCCGAGCTGACGCATCACTGGGAAAGTTTGCCTAGTGACCATTTTGGGGACGAAAGCGGTGCGGCCGTGTTTTGGGCGAAACCCATTCCTGATGCCGTGCTGCCTGCCGCGGGCGAGAAGCATGGCAATGTTGCGTTCAGTTCGGTTGCGGCTGGAGATTGTCGCATGGCCGGCCGAGGGGCAAGTTGATTTCAGAATTTTCTGAACATATTGACGAACTGCGTTGGGGTTGGTAAACTTGTCTGAGGATGCTGGACGCGGGTCGTTTTTCAACAACGAGACAGAAGCAGCAACGCTTCGAAATCGGCCAAGTGGATGCACGGGGCTTGGCTGTATGGAAAGTGCGGCGGAGGGGCTGATCTGCACTACGCGGCCAGCCCATAGAAGTAATGCACGGGGCTTGGCTTATCGAAAGTGCGGCGGAGGTCAGCTAGACCCGAACGGCGAAGCTGCCCAAGTGAATACGCTGGCACCTGGCTGGGCGAAGCGGGATGATCGCCGATTATCTTTGCCCAAAGGGGGATTGCCATGTTCCGCGGGCTGCACAAGCTGCCACCATTGACTGCAGCGTGGTTTGCGTTGCTATGCGTCTTGTTGCTGGCTTTGCGCAGCCTGGCCGATTACTCCCTCTCGCAACCGCATCAATGGTTCGATTTCGGACGCTGGCGCTGGCTGCACTGGCCGGACTACTTTGCTCTGGCCGGCAGTTTCGTTAGCGACGACTGGCAATTCCGTTTGCTAACCTGGGGCGTATGGCCTGGGTATTTGCTCGTGCAGGGCCTGGTGGTCGTCATGCGGTTGCAGACGCTGCGTTTGCCGAAACGGTGGGTGCTATTCCTTCTGGTGCCAGCGGTGAACCTGGTTTTCCTGCTTGTGCTAGTGCTGGTGCCGATTTTCTTGGAGAAAAGACTGCTGTCGGCACGCCACCGCCCATCGGCCTGGCGGTTGCCCGAAACGAGTGGCGAGGTGGTACCGATGGCATCACCCGGCGAATCTCCGCCAGCTGCGACGCAGACCGGTACAGAAACTCCGACCGACGAACTGACCGCATTAGCTGCCGCATCGTCAACCGACCGCTGGCAAGCCTGGCACAAAGAATCGGCTCGGCACAACCTGGTCAATGCGCTGATACTGACGCTTCTACTGTTGGTTCCGCTGGGCTGGCTGCTGGTCTATGTCGCGGCAGACCTGAGCCAACAATACGGGATCACCTTATTCGTTCTGGGCCCATTCGTAGCCGGCTGGTTGACCGCGATGATCCTGCACCGGGCAGCGGGGGCTTCGCTGGGAGACTGTCTGTTGGGCTTTCTGATGGTGATGATACTCGGCGGGGCGGTTTTGCTGGCAGTGGGGATGGAGGGGCTGGTGTGCTTGCTGATGGCGTCGCCGCTGGTGATTACCGTGGGCATGGCCGGTTGCGCTATCGGTTACCTGTTCGCCCGGAGCACGTGGCTGGCCAATTTCCGCACCTGGTCGGCAGGCTTGCTGGTGATGGTCTGGCCGATCGGTCTGGCCACGGAAATCATCTCCTCGCCGCGTCCCACATTGCACGCCGTCCGCACGGAAATCATCGTCCAGGCTCCGGTCGAAGTGGTCTGGAAGGCGACCGTCTCCTTCGAGGAATTGCCGGAACCCAGGAAAGAAATGTTTCGGCTGGGAGTGGCGTATCCGATAGCAGCGAAGATTGCCGGACAAGGTGTGGGAGCGGTGCGTCATTGCATTTTCAACACCGGCAGCTTTGTCGAGCCGATTCAGGTCTGGCAACCGCCGTTTTTGCTCCGCTTTGCCGTAACGGATCAACCGCCACCTATGCAGGAACTTTCCCCCTGGCCAATCGATCCGCCGCATTTGCACGGCTGCCTGGTGTGTCGGCAGGGAGAGTTTCGCCTGGAGCCGTTGGGTCCCCATCAGACGCGCCTGATTGGCACGACCTGGTACGAGTTGCACATGTGGCCGGAATGGTACTGGCATGTGTGGAGCGACTACTGCATTCACCAGATTCACACCCGTGTGTTGCGGCACATCGCCAATCTCGCCGAAACGCACGCGGCAGAAGATGCCGCCAACCCCCGGCCCTGATTCCACTCGGGGCCGACGATGAAGAGGATTGGTCCGCAAAGCCGCACCTTGCAGCGACCCGGCGATCCGGAGGCGGCCATCGGTAAGCGAAACGGACTCGGCGAACGATTACCTTAGACGAGACAGTCTAACCAGGATGTACCGACTGGTAAGCGAAACGGGCTCGGCGAACGATGCCATGCAGGTTGGGCCTGACCACAAACTCGGTACGCTGGTAAGTGAAGCGGGGTGGATTAAGGCTGGCGGCGCAGATTGAAGATGACAGAAGCTGCTACGGGGCCGAGAAATGCAAGCCTGATGAACTGTTACCGGTGTGCGCTCCTGGCTCAGCTTTTGCAGGAGCTGCTATCGGTCTGAAAAACGTAAGCGTACTGAAGTGGTGAGCGGAGATGGGTACTGCCAGCAATAACGCTATTGCTTACGACATCGGGAAAGCCCGTGCATTGCAAGCGGCAAGACCGAAAATAGGAGCCGTCAGGGAACAAACGCCGGGGCCATCTTCCGGGAACATGCAAACGTCCTCGGAATACAAAATGCGGAGATAGTTCGATGTACGTGCCGGAACTGCAAGGGGTCATCGCTCGCCGGTTGTTGCTCAATTACCGCGTAAGTCCGGAGGTGCTGGAGCGGCTTTTACCCGCGCCGTTTCGACCGAAGCTGTATCGCGGATATGGCATAGCCGGAGTGTGTCTGATACGGTTTCGGCAGTTGCGACCGCGTGGATTACCGGCCGTGTGTGGTTTTTCGTCGGAAAATGCGGCATTTCGCGTGGCGGTCTGCTGGCGAGAGAATGGCCGCGATCGTGATGGCGTTTTCATCTGGAAACGTCTGACCAACTCTCGATGCAATGCCTGGCTGGGCGGCTGGCTTTTCCCGACGGTGCTGCGTTACGCGCGATTCCGAGTCACGGAAACGTCCTCCCGCTTGACGATCAGCGTTTCGGAAAGCGGGGACGAAGATTTACGCGTGGTGGCGGAGCGAGTCCAACAGTGGCAGGGAAATTCGGTTTTCGCACATTTACAGGAAGCCGCGGAGTTTTTCTGGCAGGGAGCGATGGGATATTCGCCGGGACTTGAGCCGGGGCGATACGAAGGGATCGAACTGCACTGCCCGCGGTGGGAAGTAGAACCGTTGCGTCTGCTGGAAGCTCGCTGTCGGTTTTACGAAGCCCCGTCGCGTTTTCCCGCGGGTTCGATTGTGCTGGATAGTGCACTGTTGATGCGGGCCAAGGAGCATAGCTGGCAAAGTTTGCCGAGCATTTGCTGTAGCGGCAGGCAAGCAGCGGCAGTTTGAGCGAGAGGTCGGCGGCACTGCGCGTGCCGATGGGATACGGAAGTCCGGCGGGGCTACTCTTCTTCCTCTTCCTCAGCAGCGCGGGCAGCTTTGGCGACGATCTGTTGCTGAATATGGGCGGGCACCTGATCGTAATGGCTGAACTCCATAGTGTAGGAGCCCTGGCCCTGAGTGATACTGCCGAGCACTGCCGCATAACGAGTCACTTCCGCCAGAGGCACCCGGGCCCGGATGACTTGCAGGTCGCCGGGCAAGGTATCCTGGTTTTCGATGCGTGCCCGTCGAGTGTTGAGGTCGCCGAGAATGGCTCCGGTGAACCGCGACGGAACGGTAACCTCCATCAGCACGATCGGCTCCAGCAGCACCGGTTTGGCGTTGAGCACGCCATTTTTGAACGCCACTCGCGCTGCCGTCTTGAACGCCGCTTCCGAGCTATCCACCGGATGATCCTTACCGAAATAGATTTCCACGCCGATATCCTGCATGCGATATCCGGCCAGGGCGCCTTTCTCCATGACTTCCATGCAGCCTTTGTAAACGGCGGGCATGAACTGGTTGGGGATCACGCCACCGACAATGCAGTCCACAAAGGCGAAGTTGTATTCGGGATTGTAAATGCAAAACTCCTCGCGGATCTCTGGGAAACGCTCCTTGTTCATGAAGCGTTTGCGGCATTCCTCTTCGGTGGTGATGTCGCGCGGCAGGGGATAGACGCGCAGGTGCACTTCGCCAAACTGTCCGCGACCACCGGTCTGCTTCTTGTGGCGGTGCTGACCTTCGCCCATCGCGGTGACCGTTTCGCGATAGGGGATTTTCGGTTCCTTGGTAACGACTTCGAGGTCGAATCGCCGTTTCAGCCGGGCCTGGATGATGTCCAGGTGCAACTGACTGACGCCGGTCACCACCAGTTCGCGGGTTTGCGGATCCCGGGTGACTTTGAAGGTGGGGTCTTCCTCGGCCATTTTGGCGAGGCTGACGGAAATCTTCTGCTCATCGCCGCGACTTTTCGGTTCGATGGCCAGGCCATACATCGGTGTCGGGAAGGTGGGCATGGGCAATTGCCAGCCATCCGGAGACAGGGTATCGCCGATTCGCAAATCCTCGACCTTGGCGACGGCAAAAATGTCGCCGGCAATGGCTTCGGTCAGCGGTTTGGTAGTTTTGCCATGCACCTGCAACAAACCAGGGGAGCGCTGCGACTTGCCGGTGCGTGCATTGGCAATCGGCGTGTCGCTGCTCATCTGGCCGGAGAACAGTCGGATGAAGCTCAGGATGCCGACGAAGCGATCGTTGAGCACCTTGAAGACCTGACCCACCAGCGGACCGGTTTCGCTGGCTTCCAGTTTCAGGGTTTCAACCTGGCCGTTACGGGTACGGCTGGCCATACGCGGTCGGGCTTGCGCAGGCGAGAGGGCCCAGTCCACCAGGGCATCCATCAGCTCTGCCACGCCAACGTCCTTTTTGGCGGACGCAAACAGGATCGGAACGACCGCCCCGCTAGCCAGTGCCCGCGGCAGAACGCTCAACAACTCCTCTGCCGTCACCTCGCCCTCGGTGAGATATTTCTCCATCAACGCATCGTCGGTTTCGACGATGGCGTCTATCAGCTGGCTGCGTGCGCTTTGGAAGTCGAGCAGCAAACCGTCGGGAATTTGCTGCGGTGGCTTCAAAAGATTAACCACACCGCGAAACTCGGAACCCAAACCGATCGGCACCTGGAACGGCACACATCCTTTGCCGAAGGTCTGTTGAATCTGCCGGAGCAGAGCCTCGAACTGAATGTTGTCGGCGTCCATCTTGTTGATGACGATCATGCGGGCCAGCTCCAGCCGTTTCGCCTCCTGAAAAAGCCGACGGGTGTTGACTTCGATGCCGGCAGGAGCGTTGATGATCAGCACGGCTGTTTCGGTGGCATGCAATGCGCACAGGGCCTGGCCGATGAAATCGGGATAGCCGGGCGTGTCCAACAGGTGGAGTTTTTTGCCGCCGTATTCCAGCGTCAGCACCTTGGTGTCGATGGTGGCGCGGCGTTTCTTTTCTTCGTCGTCGTAATCGCAAAAGCTGGTCCCATCGTCCACGCTGCCCCGCCGGTCCACCGCTTTGGCCCGGAAAAGCAGCGTGTCCAGCAGCGTGGTCTTACCCGAAGCGCTGTGACCCACGAACGCGACGTTCCGAATGTCCTCGACCCGGTATTTGCTCATGCTCGCATCCCTTCCACTGTCTCAGCGTGCCAAGCAAAATATGGCACTAGTATATGCTACGAATCGTTTGTGGAAACCGACACGGTGCCACCTGTCAGCAGGCAGATGGCGACTGCTTCAGGGCCTGGTGCAAATTAATGCGGCCTTCGTAGAGCGCTTTGCCGATGATGCACCCGGCCACTCCGGCGGCTTGCAGTTGGGCAAGGTCGGCCAGACTGCTGATCCCGCCCGAAGCGATTAGCGGTAAGCGGCACCGTTGCACCAGTGGCTGGAACCGCCGGGCATCCACGCCGCACAACATGCCGTCCCGGCCGATGTCGGTGATAATGAAACCGGCCAGGGGCCAATCCGCGAAACGTTCCAGCACCTCTTCCACTCGCAGGGTAGTGGTGTTCTGCCAGCCGTGAGTTGCCACCAGCCCATCCCGCACGTCCACACTCAGGTACAACCGCTGCGGATAGCGCTGCACCATACTCTCGAACCAGGCCGGGTCCTGAAACGCTCGTGTGCCCACGATACACCAGCTGACACCACAATCCCAGGCAGCCTGCAAATCCGCTTCGCACCGCAGTCCACCTCCGAACTGGCAGGGAATACCCGCCTCGCTGACAATTCTCCGCACCACGGGCCAGTGTTGCGGCGAACCGGTCCGCGCACCGTCGAGATCCACCAGGTGCAATCGCGGCGCTCCCGACCGGGCAAATTCCCGCGCCACGGCGACCGGATCGTCCGCGTACACCCGAACCTCGGCGAAATCTCCCTGCCGCAACCGGACACACCGACCCGCCTGCAAATCAATCGCCGGAATAATCAGCATCGCGGTTTCCCCGTCTTCATCATGCAATCACGCCACGGCGACCTGACGCCCGCCGCTCTTGATGCTCGCTTCGCTGGTCGCCGAGTAATCTTCGATTCTCACGGCACATCGTCGGTACGTTACACCACGGCGGGCTGACGCCCGCCGCTCTTCGTGTGTGTGCGTATGTCCATCGACAATGTCGCTTTTTGCAGTGAGCGTAGCGTCATGCAGCCAAGAGCGGGGGGCGTAAGCCCCCCCGTGGCAAGATCAGTGTACCCGTTGGTGCGAAGCGCGTATCTGCAATGACATCCGCACATGCAGCCAAGAGCGGGGGGGCGTAAGCCCCCCGTGGTGCGCGAACGTGCTCGCTCCGGGAAAAACTCGCGCCATTGCAGATGCGTTTCGTTCCCACGGCGGGCTGACGCCCGCCG